>PDWJ01000205.1_pt1 | contig 88595 bp, 62 predicted proteins | sample 1430881 | NCBI WGS metagenome assembly PDWJ01 (sample SAMN01162460, study PRJNA174530) | Oral metagenome, whole genome shotgun sequencing project. | biome: Marine environment; feature: Marine mammal; material: Swab sample of the gingival sulcus; isolation source: swab sample of gingival sulcus...
AAAAGAACAATCGTCTCAAATGAAAATAGATGCGTCAGGTAATTTATGGCGTGCTACGACCAAAGGTTTGTTTAAATTTGACGGTAATAACTGGGAAACGATCATTACAAACAACAATATAAGAGGATTTTGTTTTGATAAAACCGGTGTAATTTATGCAAACAATTTGCCGTTCGACAAAAAAGGTGTCATTTTTAGAATAGAGAATTCAGTTGTAGATACTTTTTTTATCGGAAAGACAATAAATAATTGGGCATCGTCTATTGTAACGGATATAAACAACGATGTGTGGTTTGGCACATTATCTCGTATGAATATAGGCTTTGAGTACGGAGAGGGGCTATGGCACTACAACTCCCAAACCAAAACTTTTAAGAACTACAATATAGACAATTCTAAAATACCGTGTAATTCCATCGTATATGTTACAAACGATTCGGATAATAATGTATGGGGCGGTTCTTATGGGTATGGTTTGTCGGTGTTAAAAAATGAAAATTGGACAATTTACAATTCGCAAAACAGCCTTTTATCGGGCAATAATGTAGAAAGACTATTCTTTGACAAAGAAGGTAATCTTTGGCTAAGTTGCCAACACGCCGGCATAAATGCAATTCCACAATCATTATTGTCTGTCCTCGAAAACACACAAAAAATCTCCGACGGTAACGTAAAAATTTATCCAAATCCATCCTCAAACAAGCAAATAACGGTTGAATTTGATACTCGCAAAAATGAAAAAGTCAGCTTTTTTGTTTATGATATCGAAGGAAAAATGATTGCATCACTTGCCGAAAAAATTGATGGAGTAAGTAAGCATTCCGTGAAAATTAAACTGCCATCATATGCTAAAACAGGGACGTTTTTTTTGGTAATAAAAAAAGGGAGAGAAGTTATCTCGAAAAGGTTTGTATTGATTTAAGGTATGGAGTTAATTGGTCAGACTACACTAAATAAAAGGCTCAAGGGGGAACATTTGAAGACTACAAAAACAAAGCTTGATGGCATTGACCCTACCGCAATTGAAGCATTTAAAAAGGGTGCAAAAATTAGCAAATGAATGCCGCTTATTGCAGATGAAGAAGATTTAGAATTAATTCTTGGCAACTTGTTGTTAATTGAAGATGCTAGACTGAAACGTTTGGCAATATTCATGAAAAACATAAATACATTAAAATGAAGAATTCACACGCCGTATTCAGCAGGAGAATCACCTTGTTTATCAGCTGTATTATTGGCTGCCTGGGCTTCGTCAATGCTCAGGGACCGGAGCTGGCTTGGGCAGGAATGCATGAACCCCCTCTTAACCCCACGCCTTATGTGGTGCCTGAACCGGAAGATGTAGTTGCTGTCATTGAAAGGGTTCATGAGTACCTCGAATCGGTAACTCCGGTCGTACTTGTGGATAAGAACAGCGGACAAACTGTTTCCGATTATAAAGACATTACGAGAAACACCGTTTGGAAGAAAGGGGATTTCCCGATTATAAGCTACGAATGGGGCGTGACCTATGCTGCTATGCTGCTGGCTTTCGAGGTAACCGGCGATATTCGTTACAGAGACTACACCACGGAGCATATGGCCTATATCATTGATTTAGCCGAATACTACAATGAACATCCTGCTTTGGATGTGGATAAGCATTCTCCCGTCCACATCATCATCAAGCCCGACAGACTCGACCATTCAGGATCGATGTGTGCAGCTATGATAAAGTCGCTAAAGTATTTTAAAACCCGGACAAACTACGATCCGGTTATCGATAATTTAATCAATCAGATTCACAAGGAACAATATCGCCTCACCGACGGTACCCTGGCCAGAAACGTTCCTCACCCGAATACCCTCTGGCTCGATGACATGTTTATGAGTATACCCGCATTGGCTCAAATGGGAAAATATACTGGAAACAGTGCCTATTTTGATGATGCTGTGAAGCAAGTACTCCAATTTTCGAAACGGATGTTTAATCGCGAAAAGAATCTGTATATGCATGGCTGGGTAGAACAAATGAACATGCATCCCCAGTTTCACTGGGCCAGGGCAAATGGTTGGGCCGTATTGGCCATGATTGAGTTGTTGGATGTTCTGCCTCAGACTCATCCCGGATATGAGGATGTGGTGATACAATTGCAATCACATATAGAAGGGCTTGTTCAATACCAGGATGGAAGCGGGTTCTGGCACCAATTACTCGATCGCAGCGACAGCTATCTGGAAACCTCAGCAACTGCCATGTTCACCTATGCAATAGCACGGGCCATCAATATGGGATTGCTGGATCCTTATGCCTATATACCGATCGCAATCCTGGGGTGGAATGCCGTTGCAACGATGGTGAACGATCATGGACAGGTCGAAGGTACTTGCATCGGCACCGGAATGGCTTTTGATCCTTCATTTTATTACTACAGAGATGTTGATGTTTTGGCTGCACATGGCTATGGTCCGCTGATTCTTGCAGGATCGGAAGTCATCAGATTGCTTCAAAGTCACGAAATTGAGCTATTTGACAGTGCCGTTCATTACAACATTGATCCCAGGTACAGGTTCTGATTTGCAGCCTGCTCCGGGTATCCTGGGCTTGTAAATCAGATGAATTGAAAGCGCTATTCGTGTACAAGAAATGATATGCAAAAAACAATGGAGACACTTGATTTTTCCTTTAATAAGAATGCCAAACATCTGTTATATGAGGTAAGACACAGGGTTTGGCTGCTTCCTTTTTTATGCATGACACTCCTTTTTGCCAGCTTTCAGACAGAAGGGCTCGCTCAGGCTGAAAGCATCATCGGCAATTTGTCTCCCCTGATTACCGGGATTCATGCCTCAAAAGGCTTTCCAATGGATTTTGCACATCGAGGCGATAAATCGGTTTCAGAGTGGCAGAAATCGGGTCGTGAGATGGTTCAGAGTGTCCTGGCTTATACCCCTCCCGCTGTTTCCTTAGATGTTACAATACACTCCGTGCTTAAAAGGGAAGGCTACGAAATCAGAACAATATCCTTTGCAGGATCGCCTTACTACCGAATTCCAGCGTATTTGCTTGTGCCTGAGGGGAAAGGTCCCTTCCCCGGTGTTGTCGCACTGCACGACCATGGCGGATGGTACTTTCATGGCAAGGAAAAACTGGTTGCTATGCCGCACGATAATGTAGCCATAAAGCAGTTTCGAGATCAGTACTACGGAGGAAGAGCCTATGCCGAAGAGCTTGCGCAACGAGGATTCGTTGTGCTTGTTGCCGATGCATTGTACTGGGGAGAACGCCGTTTACAGTACCGGACGAATCCAAAGGCCCTTGAAGACAGACTGGCCGGACTCGACTCGTCGGAAACAGGCTATGTAGATCAGATGAATGCTTACCTGGCTGAGCGCGTTCAGGATATGAAAACAAGGATGTCCTTTGCAGGCACAACCTGGGGAGGGATCATTAATTATGACGATCGAAGAGCCGTTGACCTGCTTGTAGCCATGCCCGAAGTTGATGCTGATAAAATTGGCTGTATCGGACTATCGGGCGGAGGTTTTCGGTCAACCTATCTTTCAGGAATGGAACCCCGCATCAAGGCAGCCGTAATTGTGGGTTGGATGGTATCCATGCCCTCAATGATCGGGATGTCGCGTTCGGTCCATACCGATATGTTTCATGCTTACGGACTGCATGCAAAACTCGATCATCCGGATGTAGCTGCACTTGGCGCCCCAAACTGTGCAACTTTTGTCGTCCAGTGCGGAAGAGACCACCTTTTCCCGCGGCAGGGGATGGACCGGGCAATTGCAAAAATACAGGCAGTTTATTTCGATTTGAATAAGCCGGAGCAATTCAAGAGCCAATACTACGATGTGACACATCAGTTTAACATCGAAATGCAGGAGGATGCCTTTGACTGGCTTGAAAAGTGGCTGAAATAAGCCGGGCCCGCTAAAATTGACTCCCTCATCAAGAATTCCGGGTATTTACTGTAGTGAACATTGCTACAGGACTGACCAAAGCCTTAAAACAGATCAGGTCTGGATCTTATTCCCAAGGTGGAACATTACTCCGGAACAGCGGAAGGGGGGGCGGAGTTTCCGGCGGATCCCCATTCCTTGTTGGCCTTTGGCCCCATGGTTAAAATGAGTTCTCCACCGTTTTGAATTTGCTCATGCCCGAACCATGGTTTGTTCCAGTTTTTTCCGTTCAGGCTTGCCGATTGGATGTATTTGTTTTCGAAGGAGACATTTTTCGCACGAATGGTAAACGTATTCCCATTCCCTAAATCGATAGTGGATTTCTCAAACACAGGACTGCCTATGTTGTAGGAGGCCGATCCTGGCGTAACCGGGTAAAACCCCATCTGGCTGAAGGCCACAAAGGCCGACATTCCTCCACCATCTTCGTCTCCGGGTAAACCCATTAAGTCATTCCTGAACCACTCGTGAAGGATTTTACGGATACGTTTTTGGGTTTTCCAGGCCTGGCCGGCATAGTTATAGAGGTAGGGGATGTGCAGGGAAGGCTCGTTGGCCATTGAGAATTGGCCCACATTTCCCGTATGGTCGGGCAATTGGGCGTAAAAGGCATATTTGCTTTTCCCCAGGGGTTCGTTAAAGGTGGCTTCCAGGTTTTCGATAAACTTTTCGGGACCTCCCATTAAGTCGATAAGGTCGGCAATACTGTGGGGCACATCCCAACGGTAGGTCCAGCCATTGTTTTCGCCATAGTATTTACGCGCACCCATGCCTCCCGAATACCTGTAATCAAACGGCATGATAAACTTACCCTGCTCATCTTTTGGATGAAAAAAGCCCGTCTCGGGATTGTAAAGTTCCCTGTAATTAAAGGCCCGCTTCAGAAAATAGCGATGGTCATCTTCGTTTCCGAGGATCCGGGCAATCTGTGACAGGCACCACTCGTCATAAACCGTACCAAGGGTTACAGCTACGGGTTGACGGCTTTCAAATGGATGAACCTCGGGAACCGTTTCTTTCTCGCCTTCCTTCAGCGCAGGGAAGTAGCCATGTTCCTTGTAGAATTCATCTAGTTCACCGGCCTTTTTTCCCGACCATGGGGCCAGTGTTTTTTGTGTAATGGCATTTTTACAGGCTAAGTAAGCCTTTTCAAGATCGAAGTCTGTCAGGCCCTTTGTATAGGCATCCAATACTGTTGCAACACCATGGTTGGAGTTCATTCTTCTGCTGTCGCCCGTAATCTCCGGAAAGGTAGGCATCCAGAACTGCTCCATCTGTTCGGCCATTCGCAGGAAGGAGCGCAAAATATCCAGTTCCATTTCTTTTTCGGTGAGGCAGCGCAGAGGGTGGGTGGCCCTGTAGGTGTCCCAGATCCAGTCGTCGGTGTAAAAGGGCGACCCTTCATCGTCGTGGACCAGCCCATCGAATGCACTGTAATACTTTCCGTCTTCCGAAATACATACCGGCCGTTCGTAGGTGCGATAGATGGAGGTGTAAAAGACTGTTTTGTCGTCTTCCGATCCACCTGTCACCAGGGTCTTGTTCAGCACCTTGTTCCAGATATCGCGTCCGGCTTCTGTCACAGCTTTCCGGTTGTAGTCCGGAATCTCGCGATAGAGGTTCAGTTTTGCCTGCTCTACACTGATAAAGGAGATCCCGTATTTCAGATCGATACGTTCTGCCTTATCTGCAAAGCGGAGGGCCACACATCCGTTCTCCCCCTTTGTTTCATTCAAATTCGAAATCTCCCCCGATTTAAGGATGCCCGACTCGACCGGGTTCTGCTTTGTTTCAAAGTAGAGGTAAACCCTGGTTGTAGTTGAAGTAATCGCATTGGAGACTATCTGGAAGCCGGTGATTGTATTGTTTTCGACCTTTATCTGGCCGTTGTTGTTGTTGATAAGCAGCACTCTGGAACCCTCGTTCTCAAAATCGATGGTATAGATGCCCGATTGGTGCGAAAGGCCAAATGAGACATCAATGCCTTCGTCGTCGAGAAAGACCTCCCAGGAATAGGGGCTCAGTTTCTCATGGTCGTAGCTGTAATGGTAAACAGGTTCCAGTTTCGTTTTGGAACAGACCGGGCTTATTGTAAATGCCGAGCTGCCCCGATGGCTTGTGGTTACAACGGGCAATCCCCTGAGCTTATCGGTGGTATAGTCCCAACGCCCCGGGATCACCCTTAACATACTGTTGGGTAAATGAATGGTGGGAAATGTAGGCACAAGTAAATGGCTGATGTTTCCCATGTATGGATTTACAAAATCAACCGCTTCCTTTTCACCATTTACTACCACTGCAGCGTTTGTTTTCGGAGCAGATCGGGCTTGCCCGGACATGGAAAAGGGTTTGTCCTCTTCGCTTGTCCCTCTTTTCTTATTGGGGGCCTTACTCATTTCCAGGAAGAGTTTTCCCCCCTCTGTGATGGCCTCATGGCTCAGCCAGTTTTGTTCAAAGGCTTTTCCATTGAGCAATGCCTTCTGAATATAGGGCTTATCGGGGGCGTTGTCGGGGGCATCGATTTCAAAGCTGCGCCCGTTTTCCAATTCGAGGGTGATCTTCTTAAAGAGGGGCGAGCCCATCACATACTGGCCCGAGCCGGGGCAAACCGGGTAGAATCCCATAGAACTGAAGACATACCAGGCAGAAGTCTGGCCGTTGTCCTCATCGCCACAGTAGCCATCGGGGGTATCCAGGTATAGCTTGTCCATTACCTCTCTGACGTGCTGCTGTGCCTTCCAGGGCTGAGCGGCATAGTTGTAGAGGTAGATCATGTGCTGGATGGGCTGATTACCATGTGCATAGTTACCCATGTTGGCAATCTGCATTTCCCTGATCTCATGGATCGGGAAACCATAGTAAGAGCAGTCAAAATCCGGGGGCATTGAAAACACGGTGTCTAACATGGATACGAAAATCTTTTTACCTCCCATTAAATCAATCAGTCCCTGAACATCATGGAAAACGGACCAGGTGTAGTGGAGGCTGTTTCCTTCCGTAAAGGCATCGCCCCATTTCAGGGGATTAAATGGCGACTGGAAGCTGCCGTCAGCATTCTTTCCTCTCATGAGCTTATGCTCAGGATCGAAGAGATTGGCGTAGTTCCGGGATCTTCGTTCAAACAGCTTCACCTCCTTTTCCGGGCGATCCAGTGCTTTGGCCAGTTCTGCCAGGCAGAAATCTGCATAGGCATATTCCAGGGTGCGTGCCGCATTTTCCTTGATGCCCACATCGTAAGGGATATAACCCAGTTCATTGTAATAGGAGGCACCCAGCCGTCCTACAGAAGCTACCAGGGGGTTCGGGCCCTTTGTATTCTTTATGAGTGCTTCGTAAAGCAGATCAATATCATAGTCCCGGATTCCTTTCAGATAGGAGTCTGCAATAATGGAGGCGGAGTTTGATCCGATCATGCAGTTCCGGTGTCCCGGTGTGGCCCATTCGGGCAGCCAGCCACTTTCCTTGTAGGCGTTAACCAGTCCCTTCATGATATCGGAATTCAGCCCGGGATACAGCAGTGTAAGGAAGGGGAATTCGGCGCGGAAAGTATCCCAGAAACCATTGTCGGTAAACATAAAGCCCGGAAGCACTTTTCCGTTATAGGGACTGTAATGGATCATATTGTTCTGTGCATCAAACTCGTAGAACTTTCTCGGAAAGAGCAGTACCCGGTACAGGCAGGAATAGAAGGTGTTGAGCCGGGCCTCGCTTCCCCCCTCCACCTTGATTCTGGAGAGTTCCGCATTCCATCTGGCGCCGGCCTCGTCCTTAATGGTCTCAAAATTCTTGTTCCCAATTTCTCTTTCCAGGTTTATTTCGGCCTGTTCAGGACTGATAAACGAGGAGGCAACCTTTACATGAACCTGCTCACCCTGTTCGGTTTTGAAACCGACTACTGCACCCACGTGATCGCCCTTATTGTAGAGCCCTTTTAGGGCTTCCTGGTCTCCCTTCCAGGTATAGGTGGCTGAGAAGTCTTTGTCAAACACGGCAACAAAGAAGTTATGGAAGTTCTCGGGTACACTGCCCGAGTTGAAGCGCGAATAGCCAATAATCTTTCGCTCTTCGGGAATGATCTTCACTTCCGAACCTTTGTTAAATCCATCCAGAATAATGTAGGAAGAATCGGAGTCCGGAAAGGTGAAGCGGAAACATGCCGCCCTTTCAGTGGGTGTAATCTCGGTTGTAAGGTCGTAATCGGCCAAATACACGCTGTAATAATGTGGCTTTGCGGTTTCGGCCTTATGTGAGAACCAGGAAGCCCTTTCCTCTTCCCGCGTTTTTAAGGATCCTGTCAGGGGCATCAGAGAGAAACATCCGTAGTCCTTCAGCCAGTTGCTGGCCTGATGGGTCTGTTTAAAGCCATTGATCTTATCTGCATCGTAGGCATAGATCCATCCGTTTCCCATCGTTCCGGTTTGCGGGGTCCAGAAATTCATACCCCAGGGAAGTGCAAGGGCAGGGTAGGTGTTCCCGTTGGAAAGACTGAATTTTGAATCGCTGCCGATCAGGGTGTTCACCCTTGAAACATAATCGGTATCGGTTTTCAGGTTCTCGTTCTTGACTGAGCAGGAGAGGAGCAGTCCCCCCATCAGCATCAATAGTCCATTTTTTATCATCATCGCTTGCTTATTTATTGCGCGTGTTTAAGTCTGGTTTTTTCTGTTTCCCTGGAACAAGCTGGCCATATAGCCCACTATGAAACAGGAAATAACGCCCGTGGCCGAGTAGATGATCAGGTGAACCGGTTCGTAAATGACTACCAAGATCTGTACCACCATACTCCCCGCAATACCAATGAGGGCGCTTCTGGCATTTACATTTTTTGTTAAGATACCCAAAAGAAATACCCCCCCGAGGCTGCCGATGATCAGGCCAAGGATTTTTTGAAACTCGTCCCAAAGCGATTTCACGTCCATGGTAGCCATGAAAAAGGCAAAGAGTATTCCTGCCAATCCAATCACCAGGGTTGCTCGGCGGGCAAGCTTCAGGTCGTCGGTTTTTTTATTCAGGCCGAAGCGAAAATGGATGTCTGCGGAATAGGCTGTTGCGGCCGAATTCATGCTGCTGCTCAGACTGCTCATGGCGGCTGCGAAAATTCCTGCAATGAGCAGTCCCGAGATCCCGGGAGGCAATTGCGATGCAATGTACCAGGGGAAGATTGCATCATTGTTTTGAAAAGTGGGGTTCAACCCGGTCGGGAATGACTTGTAAAAGACGAACAGAGCTGTTCCCACGAAAAAGAAGAGCAGGGTTGCCGGAATCACCAGGATCGCGTTGGTCCAGACACTCTTACCTGCTTCCTTTTCCGTTTTGGTGGTCAGATAGCGCTGTACCATGGTCTGGTCTGTGCCGTAGGTGCATAAACTGGCAAAGCTCCCACCCAGCAGCATGACCCACAGGGTGGGTTGTTTCAGCGACCACTGCAAATCCAGGGCATTGAATTTCTGGTTTTCGGCTGCTATTTCCACCACGGAAAGACATCCGCCATCTACCGCAAGCATCATAAAAACAAGCGATAAAATGGCACCACCCAGGAGAACAATTACCTGGGTGACATCGGTCCAGATGACGGCCTCAATCCCCCCCATCATGGTATATACCAAGCTGATCAGGCCCATCATGGCAATGCATACAAAGATGTCGATGCCGGTGGCAACATTTAAGGCAATGGAGGGAAGAAAGAGCACGACCCCCATGCGGCCTATTTGGAAGAGGACAAAAGAAAGGCTGCCAATCAGGCGTACAACGATGTTGAAGCGAAGTTCCAGGAACTCATAGGCTGTTGTAATGTTCTGCTTTCGGTAGAAGGGGATGAACAGAAATATGATCACGGGGGCAACCAGCATGACGGTCATATTCAGCGCAAAATAGGACCAGTCGGTGGAGAATGTTTTCGCTGGAATGGCCATAAAGGTGATGGCGCTCAGGGCTGTTCCGAAGATGCTCAGTCCGGCGGCCCACCAGGGAACGCGCCCGCCACCCTTAAAATAGTCATTGGTGTTTTTCTGCCGCCTGGAGAAATAGTAGCCCATCCACGACAATCCCAGGAAGTAGAGGACAATCACAAGTACATCGGCCCATTCCAGGTGTTTGCTTCCGGTGTTCAGATGAATGGCCAGTACAGCTGGCGTCCTCACCCCGGGCCGGATCTCTCCGGATGGAATGACAACATCCCCCTTCCACTCCACGGCGGTGGTGGTGAGCTGGCCTGTTCCCGGGATCTTACCTATTTGGTAGATTTCCCGGGTAATTGTATTAAAGGCGAGCAGGCGGTTGCCAAAACCAGGGTGGTGATTCAGGTGGTCCTTTAAACGGCTCTTCAGCCGGGCGATTTCATCCCTGGCATTGTTCCCCGCCAATTCAAGCCCGGCAATCTGCTCACTTATTTCCAGCTGCTTTTCCAGCATTTTTCCATCGGCTCCCGAAGCAAAAACAATCGTGGCTGCGCCGAGGGGGAAGGCTGTTCCGGCCATCACCGGGAATTCCCGTTTTTCCCCTTCGGAGATGATGCTCCATTTCTTCAGCAGGGGATTATAGACATGGGCATCATAAAGCAGTTCCGGATGCTCGCCCGCCTCTACCCTGCGTCCCGAAAAGAGATAAAAGCAGTTGCTTTCCCCGTCGCTCTGCCCGATGCCAAGGGCGAATGCCCGCGATTTTCCATCCCACGGAGGCAAAGCGGTCCAATGCCAATCTGTGGGGTCGTCGCCGGCCAGGTCCAGACAGTAAAAATGCTTTGTTGAGGCCCCTCCGGTTTCTGAGATCCCTCCGGCCACGTAAATCTTGTGATCCACCCTGGCAAATGCGAACTTGCTTAAGGGAACGGGCATCCTGGGACCGGGCCTGATGTCGAGGCTGTTTTTTTCTTCGAGGTAGCTTATAATCCAGCTTTCTGAGAGGACCCTGTCCTTTGTATTTCCTCCAAAACAGAGCAGGCCGGCCGGGGTGGAGACGGCAGCGCCATAGCCCGCATTGAATGGGATTTTCTGCTTCATCAATTCCCAGGTATATCCTCCCTCTTCTGTTTTGTGCAGGACGAAAACATCGTTGTGGTACACCTTTGCTCCGCCTTCCCATGGCATCTGATCCGGAAAGTTTGCCCCACCCGCAAAAATCAAAACATCCTTGTCGATGCCCGTGTATGGCCCTGCCAGTCCCACCTGCTTGGAAGAAACTGAAGCGGGCGGCAAATCGGGCAGTGAGGAAAACGAAAAATACTCCTGGCCTGCGCTCAGCCCGGGATTCAGGACGCTGAAAAAAATGAAGGCTAAGACGACTCCCATGTGGCAGGGTTTAGTTTACCAGGTCTTCGGGCTTCAACAAGGCTCCCTGCACAAACAATTCTTTTGGGTCGAAAGCCACGAATACCAGTTTCTCATAGGCGTCTTTTTGGCCTGCTTCAAAGAACAGCCCAACTTCTCCGTTGGATAGTTTTGCCAGGCATGAATAGGCTGCCGGCCCCGCATAGATGAGTTTGCTGTTGCTCCAGCTGTGGCAATCATCTGTACTGGTTCTGACCGTCATGGCAGTCCGGCCACGGGGGACGGCCGGGTTGGAAAAGAGCTGGATGGCAGTCTTATTATACTGTCCGAAGTTCAGAATACTGGCCTGGCACTGCGACTCCACCAGCTGGTCGTCGTGTTCGATTTCCGACCAGGTTTTTCCACCATCCCTGCTGCGGCTGACAGCCCTCGTATAGCGATTGTTATAGGATCGCATATTGATTAGCAGACTGCCATCGGAGAGCTCTGTCACCTGGCTTTCGTTGCAGCCGGGTTTGATGGCTTCGCTCATTTGCCATGTTTCGCCATGGTCATCCGAGTACAGGACGTGAGAGCCATAGCCATAGGGGCCATTGCGAAGCTTTCCTTCCGGATCGTCATAGCTGTGGTTGGCCGGAATAACCAACCTCCCCTTGTGTGGTCCATGCCGGATTTGAATTCCGATTCCAGGTCCGGTGGCATACCACCCCCAGGAAGTATCGCGGCAGCTTTCCGACATATCGATGCGATCCGACCATGTTAATCCGTCGTCATCCGAATAGCACAGACAGGGGAGTCGCCTGGCTTTCCCGCTTTTATGTATGAGTTCTGTTTCATCGTCTTCTCCATGATTCCAGCAGCTGAACAACCAGATTCTTCCGGTTTCGCTGTCAACAACCGGGCAGGGATTTCCACAGGTATTTGTGCTGTCGCCGGCAACGAGGATTTCTTCGCTCCAGGTTTTGCCATGGTCTTCGGATCGCTTCAAAAGAAGATCTATGTCTCCGGTATCTCCGGCTTCTCGTCCTTCACAAAAGGCCAGGATGCTTCCCTTTGAAGTGACGATGATGGAGGGGATGCGGTAGTTTTTGTACTTGCCGGCCCCCTGCTTCCATAATGTGCTGTACTTTTTGCTTTGGCTTTTTTGCTCCGGGCCGGCCGTGTTGCTGCAACTGTAGATAAGTAGCAGTGCAATGCTCCAGAATACCATTCTTTTCATCCTTATTCCCTGTATTTCAGATTGTGCCATAACTGCCTTCTTTTTACTCAGCTGTTGATGATCTCAAAAAGGCCTTCGTTTTTCAGCTCATTTCTAAAGGCTTCGTATCTCTCTTCCCTGAATCTCGGCATTGGCAGGCGGAAATGTCCACAGTCGATACCAAGGGTTTTCATCAGGCGCTTACCCGCCACAATGGCCCCGCCGTACTGATTCAGGATGTTGATTATTCGGATCGACTTGCGTTGTTTTTGTCTTGCAGCTTCCAGATTCCCTTCTTCGAAATCGTGTATAATTTCACGATACAGGGATGCCATAAAGTTGTAAGTTGAGCCTACCGCTCCTTTGGCTCCTAGTACGAGGCCGGTTAGCAGCAGCTCATCGTAGCCATGCAGAATATCATACTTCCCATCATCCAGGTGTATGCATTCTTGCATTTCCACAAAATTATTGTCGGTAAACTTTATCCCGGCAAAATTCGGGATTTGCCTGCCTGCCAGTGCTGTAAAGGCAGTCATGGATAGCTCAATCCCGGATATGCTGGGAATGTGGTAGTAGTAGAAAGGCAGACGGGGAGAACCAGTGGCCACTTCTGCACAAAAACCGACCAGCGCTTCCACACGGGCAGGCTGTAAAAACACGGGTCCGATGCAGCCGACAGCGTAAGCGCCTGCTTTCTGGGCATGTTGCGCCAGCTCATTCGATTGTTTCGATGAGGTGGTCCCCACATGCACAATCACTTTGAAATCTTCGCTTTGCTCGGCGACCCATTTTTCAGCGACACTTTTTCGCTCTTCGTTCGTCATGAACATGCCCTCTCCGGTGGTTCCGCATATAAAGGCACCTTTAACGCCATTGTTCTTTAACTGATCTGCATATTGCGGAATGAGCTCCGGCTTCACCGAACCATCCTTGTTCATAGGGGTAAAGGGGGCGGCAATCAGGCCTGTAAGTCTATTTTTTATTCGCATATTTCATGGTTGAAATGGTACAGAAAATCCCAATGAGCTGGTATTACAGAATAAATAAATTAAATATTTCTTAACCACGCAATACCAGTACCGGGGAGCCGATGGTCCTGGACCGTTCCCATGGTCCTGTTTTTCTGATAAGTCGCTTCCTGAATCATGAAGTACTTCTTCGGATGAAAGGAAGTGTCATGGTTCTTTATTTATGCAGGTAATTGAGCAACCAATGCTTAAAAGTCTAATCGTTTTCCTCGCAGCCTTGTGTTATCGAGTATTTTCTGTTGTTATGGCGCGCTTTGTGAAGCCGGTTATTTCCTTCCCCAACGTGAAACAGAGCCTAAGGGTATTTGTGAAAAAAGACTTTAAACGGTTGAGCATTTTTCGAAATCATTTAACTTTGGCTGGAATCCCAGATTTATTGATGCCCCTTCGAAGGTATATTCTGCTTTTATGAAAAAGGTTTCTATCAAGGACATAGCTGATCATCTTGGTGTTTCCACGGCAGCAGTATCCTATGCCCTGGCGGGGAAGGAAAAAGAAAAACGGATTGGAAAAGACCTGGCCGGGAAGATTAGGCAGACTGCCCTGGAAATGAATTACCAACCCAACTATCTGGCAAGAAGCCTTAGACAGGGGACCTCCTTCACCATCGGACTCATCGTGGCCGATATCTCGAATCCCTTCTTCGGGGAAATGGCTAAGGTCATAGAGGATGAGTCGAGCAAAATGGGATTTTCAGTCATTGTAGGGAGTTCTGACGAGGATCCGGAAAAATCGGCGAGGCTGATTGAAACAATGCAATTCAGACAGGTCGATGGAATTATTGTCACAGCTGTTGAGAATTCCGAATCCCAGATCGTGCAAATGATTGATGCAAATCTTCCGGTGGTCCTTCTGGACAGGTACTTTAGTAGTTGCCACACCAGCTGTGTTATGCTGGACAATTACGATGCCACGTACCAGGCATGTAAACTTCTGATTGACAAGGGTTATAAAAGCATTGCCATGGTCTGCTATAAATCTACTCTTGAGCATATTCAGGACCGGAACAAAGGCTACCTCCAGGCTTTGAAGGAATTGAATTCGGAACAGGACGCGCAGATTCAGGTAATTCGTTATGAGAACCTGAAACATGATATGACACGTGCCTTGAACAAGCTTGTGGGATCGAAAAAGAAGGTGGATGCAATCATATTTGGGACCAACACACTGACCATTGAAGCCCTTTATTATTTCAAGGAGCACAACATCAGAATTCCGGATGATATTGCGATCATTGGATTCGATGGCAGTGCTGTTTTTGACCTGTTCTACTCGCCCCTTACCTGCATCCGGCAGCCCGTGGAAGAGATGGGCAGGCATGCGGTCAGGATTCTCTATGAGCAGATTAGCGGTAAAGGCGGGACGAGTGCACAGCTTAGGCTCAAAGGGACGCTCGTCGAAAGAGAATCATGTTGAATATATGGATGATGCCTGAATAGGACCATTCATCGGGGGGCGTGAAGCTCCCAATCTGTCACTCTATGAATCAATGGATGACAGAATTATTTGGTCCGGTAGACCGGCGGCCCCGGGAGAAATTTCAGATGAGTTTTTTAGGATCAAGCGAACCATGAGGGAAAGGGGTTTATTTTGAATTTGTTAGGGGAAGGGGGTCCCTAAGTTTCCCTGTGTCAGTATCCTTCAATCGATAAGATAGTGATTTGCTGCATCGGCATTAGCTGCTGAAGAAAGCTTTTCCGTGTACTTGAGGATCAGGATACAGGATCGTGCTTGATTCAGTAATCGGTATCGGCCTTCAGAAAACCTTTGAATCAGATACGAGAAGAATAAACATAAACAAACGGATTCCGTTTTGGCTTAGAATACTTGTTTAATTAAACGATTAAGCATATATTTGGTTCTGAAAAATGACACAGATTCTTTGAACACTGATACTATGAACCAAAATGGATGTTCATCAATGAAAAGGTCCTCCCGTAAATACTATTGCGTAATCGCTGTTGGCTTGCTGTTGTTTATGGTGGGGATTTCAGCTATTGCTCAGATTCAGGTAACAGGAACAGTAAATGGTCCGGAAGGAGCTGTACCGGGCGTTAATGTAATGATAAAAAATACAACACAAGGTACGGTATCCGATCTAACAGGGACCTTCCGGATTGAGGTGCCTTCGGGGGACGCAATACTTGTTTTCTCGGCCATCGGCTATTACACAAAGGAAATCGTTGTTGGAAACCAGACAGTTATCAATGTCGAACTTGAAGTTGAGTTGACAGGGCTTGACGAAGTAGTAGTGATCGGATACGGAAAATCGGAAGCAAAAGACCTGACTGCCCCAATTCCGGTGATCAAACAGGATGAACTCAAGGCCATTCCCACTGCTTCTCCCATGGAGGCGATACAGGGAAAGGTATCTGGTGTTTTTATTTCCAGCAATGGAGCTCCCGGAGCTACACCAAGCATCCAGATTCGTGGACTGGGGTCGGTAAGGGGCGATTTTTCCCCCCTTTATGTGATTGATGGTATCATAACCAAAAGTATCGGCAACCTGGACATAAACAGTATCGAAAGCATATCCATATTGAAGGATGCTTCGGCAGCTTCTATCTACGGGAACCGTGCAGCCAACGGCGTAATCCTGGTAACCACCAAAAGAGGATTTGAAGGCCCTGCCAGGATCAACTATGAGGGGTATTATGGACTACAGATCCCTTATACCCGCGGCTTTGACTTGCTGGACAGGGAGCAATACATTGAATTCACAAACAGGAAATTGCAGGTTGATAATGCCCGCAACGGGACTTCGTATCTGCCATTTGATCCGGAGGACTATTCCGATGAGACAGACTGGTTTGATTACATACTCCGCAATGCTGTCACACAGAAGCACAGCATAAGTATCTCGGGTGGTTCCAGGAGCAATAAATATTTTGTCGGCCTGAATTTACTGAGGCAGGAGGGTGTGGTCAGAAAGAACGACTATGAGAGGGTGAATTTGCGCGTTGTGGATGATATTGTCCTCAACGAGTATCTCAGGGCAGGGGTTAGTACAGATTTTTCTGTTACCAGAATCAATCACCTGGCCGAAAACCTGCTTGTTCAGGCCTATGAATCTCCTCCCATCTATCATCCGATGAATTCCGACGGTACATGGACCAACCCGGATCTTCTTGGATTTGGCCAGTTTTACAATGTCGCAGCAACCCTGGACCACTGGCACATGGTGGATCCCTTCGGTCCAAGGAATATTTCAAATATGTACCTGGAGTTAACCCCGGTTAAAGGTCTTTCTTTCAAAACCAGCCTTTCTACAGATATATCTAGCTGGGAAAGAAGGCAATACAATGAGGAATGGGATGTGACCATTTACCAGTCGGATGATTCCAATCAGCTTACAAAGAGCTCGGGAAGAACCTTCAATTATGTCTGGGACAATACCCTTACCTATCAACTTGTTCTCGACAGGCACAGGATTACAGCCATGGCAGGGACCTCCGTAGCATCCTATTTCACAAACAGCTTAATGGGTTCCAACACCGGTGTGATCAACTACGGGCCCGAGAGCCTGTATCTTGTGAATGGAGATAACTCCTATGCCCAACAATCGGGTGATGGGGGCAGCAAACGTGTAAACCAGTCTTACTTCGGGCGAATCTCCTACAGTTTCCTTGACCGTTACCTGTTTACAGGAACACTGAGAGGGGATGGCTCTTCTTCCTTCCCGAAGCAGAACCGTTGGGGATACTTTCCCTCAGCTGGTCTGGGATGGATCCTTTCCCAGGAAGACTTTATGGGCAATGTTTCCCTGATCGATTTCATGAAGCTCAGGGCCAGCTACGGGGAACTGGGGAACAGCGATATCCCTCAGGCCACCTATGTCTTACCTGTGGATCAGAGGCCTTATCTTTCTGTGATATTCGGCCCTTATAACAGCACCACAGTTACGCAGGGAGCAACCATTACCACAGCTGCGCAACCAGATCTCACCTGGGAGGTGGTAAAGGAGTTCAATATTGGATTTGAATCCCGGATGCTGTCGAGCAGATTGGATATGGAATTGGATTATTTTCACCGATTGACCGCCAACGCAATCTTTCCTGTCACTCTGAGTGCAACATCGGGCGTTTCCACGGCTGCAGGTGGCTCTACACGATCTTTTCTTGCCAATAATGCTGACATCCTCAATTCAGGAGTGGAACTTATGCTGAACTGGGGAGATCAGCCGAATCCTGATTTCAGTTATCAAATTGGTATGAATCTGACATTCCAGGAAAATGTTATCAGGGAACTAAAGACAGGTACCATTTCTATTTTCGAGGGTTATAGAAATGCCTCCGTATCATCTGAGGGAAGACCGATCGGGGAATTCTATGTGTATGAAGTTGATGGTGTCTTTCAGAACATGGATGAAATAAATTCCTATATCAATGAAGACGGAGAACTGCTGATGCCGAATGCTGTCCCCGGAGATTTCAGGTATGCCGATAAAAACGGAGATGGGACGATAGATGATTTTGACAAGGTGTACAGAGGCAACTACCTTCCGGATTGGATGTACGGATTGCATCTGGGGCTGAATTACAGGGGAATTGATTTTCTGGCCTCGTTTCAGGGAGTCAGTGGTGTAAGTATTTTCAATGCTAAACGCATTGCCAGGTCGGGGAATGAAAATATAGATCAGGATTTCTTCAACAAGATGTGGAATGGCAAAGGAACTTCCACAAGCTACCCCAACGGTGATTTACTGGGTGGGCGCAATAATGATCCAAATACATTCAACATTGAGTCCGGGGATTATTTCAGACTTAAGAATGTAACGTTGGGATATACCTTTTTAAGAAACCAGAAGGATAGAAAATTACCGGAGATCAGGGTTTATTTATCGGCCACCAACCCGTTCACCATTCATGGCTACAACGGCTTTACTCCTGAAATACCAGGAGGTACTGCCACAGCGAGAGGATATGATTATGGCCTGTATCCCATTGCTTCGACCTATCTGATTGGTGTAAGTATTGGATTTTAGACTTAAACTACATGAAAGCAAACGTTTTGATCATCACAGCGGCATTGTTATTTTACTCCTGTTCAGATCTGATGGATTTCCCACCGGAGGTGAGATTGCCCGCTGACGAGTTTTTTCAGACCGAGGAGCAGGCAATCGCTGCTTCTACAGCCATATACGCTGAAATGCGTGTATGGGTACATGTAGAATCGCCCATGTACTGTACAGGGGAATTGGCATCGGACAACCTCGAAAAAGGGGCTCTTCCGGGTGAGTGGACGGATTGGCACATTTACAAGAATTTCACGGTTTCGCCAGACGATGGTCTTCTGCTGGCTCACTGGAGAGCCTGTTATTGGGCCATCAACATGTGCAACCAGGTCACCACTTTCGTACCCGATATTGACATGGCCCCCGTTGTCAGAAATAGGGTGATTGGGGAAGCCAAGTTGTGGCGCGCATTCAATTACTTCGATTTGTGGAGAATATGGGGAGGAGTACCCACTCCCAGAGCGATACCGCTTGATGCCGAATCCAATGTGCGTTCGAGTTCACAAGAAACAATTGAGTTTATAAGACAGGACCTGGAAGATGCCGTGGAATTGTTGCCGGACCATTATCCCATTGAAGATCTCGGTAGGGTGACAAAATGGACGGCTAAGGGTCTTCTGGCCAAAGTGCTTATGTACATGGAGGAATGGGAAGAAGCTAAACGCGTCAGTGATGAAATTATCAGCAATGGTATCAATATGAAGGGTGGCCGAATTGATCTTCATCCGGACTTCTACCAGCTATTCAGAGAGGAACAGGAATACAATGAGGAGTCCCTACTTGAGGTACCCTGTTCAGCGGTCCCTAACAACACAGAAATTTCCAATAACTGGTCATCTAATCTGATGGGTGTAGCAGGTCAGTTCGGACGTGGCGCTTTGGTCCCTTCCGACAATCTTGCGCAGGCTTTTGATAATGCCAATGATTCTATAAGGAAGGCTGTAACCATCTTGTACAGGGGAGATGTGACACCACATGGTGATACCATCAAGGGTGTTGTTGCACTGGATGGCATCAAAGGCCCCCCCCGATACAACGGGAAGGCCTATGTGCCAATTCCCAATAAGTTTGACGGATTGCCAAATTTCGGACCTCAGCGGAATGTGAGGTTGCTCAGGTTCGCAGAAATACTACTGATCAATGCTGAAGCTGCTTACCATCTGGGTGGAGATGCAGCTACTCCCCTGAACAGAGTCAGGGCCAGGGTATCGCTTCCCCCCATTTCAAATCCAAGCCTGGAGGACATTTGGAATGAACGCAGACTGGAGTTGGCCGGTGAGGCCGATCGTTTCTATGACTTGGTTCGTACAGGCCAGGCGGCCTCGGTTCTTGCAGACCAGGGATTTGTACCGGGAAAAAATGAACTCTATCCTATTCCGTATGAACAAATCCGGCAGACCGATTACCAGATGGAGCAAAATCCTGGATATTAGGACTATTACTATGAAAGCAAAAACCAAATAAGCTTAAACACATGAAACAGAAAAGGATGGTTTTATTGTCACTGGCAATTATGCTGATATCAGCTTCACAGCTGCACGCTCAGCACGATGAAGGCCGGGAGATCTGGTTATCAAGAGACTATCGCTCCGAGCGAATTTCCAGTTATGACAGAACAGGTGCGAACGATGATGGAAACTGGCGGAACAAGATTCAGCCGGGTGAGACAAGAGTGATCGGAGCACTGGAAGGTCCGGGTATTATCAAACACATTTGGATCACCATTGCAAGCTCTGAACCCTATCACCTGAAAAAAATTGTTCTGAGAATGTATTGGGACGACGAAGAATCCCCAAGTGTTGAGACACCCATTGGTGATTTTTTTGGATTGGGGCTCGGGAAGTATTACCTCTATGAGTCGCGCTATACATCTGTTGGCTCACAGCGTGCATTGAATGCAAGTTTTCCCATGCCATTCAGAAAATCAGCTAAGCTTACGGTAAGCAATGAGGGTTCGCAGGCCATCGATGCATTCTATTTCAACATTGATTGGGAGAAGCATAAAACCTTACCAGATAACAGCTTGTACTTCCATGCGCAATACAGACAGGAATCACCTACCGATGGTTGGACAGCAGCATGGAAACTGAATGCAGATGAAATCGTGAATAGCTATGAAAACAAGACCGGCGAAGGGAATTACGTCATCCTGGAGGCAGAAGGGAAAGGCCACTACCTGGGCGTTACGCATAGCATTGTGCAAAACCAGGGAGACTGGTGGGGAGAAGGTGATGAAATGGTCTTTATTGATGGCGAAGAGGAGCCCCGCATTCACGGTACGGGAGCTGAGGACTACTATCTCGGGGCGTGGTGTTACGGGGGATGTGGTATTGATCCATTTGGCAACGACCGGGCTGTTTTTGACTATGATGGATATGGAAATCCAATGAACGGAGGAGACAACCGGGGTGCAGAATGGACAGTGTATCGTTTCCACGATGAAAGCCCTATAACCTTCGAGAAATCGATAAAAATGACAATTGAACACGGGCATGCAAATCACCGTTCCGATAACTACTTTTCTGTTGCATACTGGTACCAAACCGAACCACATGCCACTTTCCCCGAATTACCAGACGTGGAGGACCGTCTGCCAAAACTCTATAATACCGATGGACCAACCATAGGTAAGTAAAGCATAAATCTCACTACGAACCAAAAACAATTCATTATGAAGAACTTTACCAGACCCTTGTGCATAGCTTTTTTGGCCATGCTAAGCTTTGTGTCCCTATCTTCACAGGTCAATGCCCCACTGGAAGACGGAGGGTATCTAATCAAAATAAAGGAATCCCAGGGGCTCCTGGATAACGGGGGGTATCCCGATTCAGACAATCCGAATGTGGGTGGATGGTATCCTCAGGCATCCGTATATCAACGCTGGATTCTCACAAAGATCGAGGATGGTTATTACAAGATACAAAGTGTACTTGCAGACAGCGCTATCATTACTGTTGACGGTGCCAGCGATAACGACGAGGTCAATATCATTCAGGCGAAGTGGGAAGACTCTGATTATCAGAAATGGGAGATCAAGGCGCTTGAAAACGGATGGTTCAAGGTCATCTCCAAGGGGAGCGGAAAAGCGTGGCACGCTATGAATACCAATGATCCGGATCATGCCATTCAAAGAAGCATTGTTCAGCTGGGTGATTTCGAAAGTGACCTACAAGAATTTGCGTTCATTGCAACAGCTGATTCCGTTGCGGGAAGCCCTGCTGAGTCGACGAAATCCTATGTGATTGCTTCTGAGTGTACCCAGATGGTTATGAGTGAAGACCTTGCAGTGAATGATTCCGGGAATGTGGTTCAACTTCCCTATGTGGGAGAAAGCTCTCAGCAGTGGCAATTCGATTGGGTAGAAGATGTGGCGGTTGAAGGGGATACAGTGGCCTATTACAAGGTAACCAATAGAGGTAGCGGGCTGGTCATGTCGCTCTCTGATACGGCCGTAGGAGATGGTGTAAATGTCATCACCAAACCCTGGTCGGATGATGCAGAAATGCAAAAATATCAGCTCTGGAGCGTTGCACCGATAGTGGGGGTAGAAGACCAGAATCATGTCAATGTATTCAGCCGGATGAATGGTGGCAGGACCATTGAGATTCAGGGGGGACCACAGTGGAATGCGGGACAAAACCTGACGACCTGGTGGCGGTTCGAAAACCCTGCGGAATGGGAAAGGTGGCAGAGATGGCGATTAATTATGATTGAAGCCAGTCCCTTGAGCGTGCCTAAGGGCAAAGTAGGGAAGGCTTCCCGTGCATTGAAACTATATCCGAATCCGGCTAAGGGGTCTTGCAGGATCAGGCTCCATGCCACATACGGAGTTGGATCAATCGATTTGTATGACCTTAACGGAAGGCAAATAAGGCATGGAAACTATGGTTTTGTCGATGGTCAGAACGAAATCTCCTATAGTCTGGACGGCATCACAGAAGGTTTATATTTCCTGAGGATAAGCTTGCCCGACGGATACCCTATGATGAATAAAATACTGGTTGAGTAAGTGTTCAGTTTAAGATAAGGATAGCACAGACCATAGGGGAGGTGCAACCGCCCTCCCCACATTTTTGACTGTCCACAGCTTTTCAACGAATTATGCAATTCTAGTTATATGAAATACGCCATTACAGTTTCGGTTTTTCTATGGATCTTGTCTGTGTCTGCCTTGCACGGTCAGAAAAGTATTAGCTATGTAGAAGGATCGACAGAAAAAATTGAACAACTGATTGGAGATTGGGACAGAGAAAGGAATGTGCCAACCCGCAACCGGACATTCGAAAAATATCAACTGCCCAGTACAGACCTGGGGGTTCCTTTCCTTCACAAGGGAAAGACATATCTTTGTTTTGGTGACGTCTGGATTGAAAATGGGGACCCGCTGGGATTTACCACGGATACCATTGCAGCAGACGGGATTAACCTTGAATTTGTCACGAAACCTGATGGGGCCTATAAGAAGCTTGAGATTCCCGGGGTAAGCATGGAAGGTATGGAAGTGCCCGTGGAAGGGGTCAGCTGGAACGGGAACATGTATCTGTATTGTGCAACCGATGTTATGAAAAAGAGTGTACTGGCCAAATCGAGCGATGATGGCCTGACCTTTACGAAGCTTTATGATGTATCGGATTCAAAATTTATAAATCTCAACCTGGTAAAGGGCGTGGCCGATGAGAATTATCCGGTACCGGCCGGCACGGAAATACAAATCATTTTTGGCTCTGGTAAATACAGGGAGAGCAATGTTTATTTGGCATTTCAACGGGGCGATCAGATCGAATCGAAGAGCATCTACTATTTTAAAGGACTCAATCATGAAGGGGAGCCCACATGGACCTCCGATGAGTCCGCAGCTTTGGCACTCTTCGATCAGCCATGTGTGGGGGAATTGTCCATATCCTATAATCGATATATAGAACAGTGGATTCTCACTTACAATTGCGGAAACCCCAGAGGCATCAATTGCCGAGTGGCCGATAGTCCCTGGGGACCCTGGTCGGAGCCCTTCATTGTCTTTGACCCGGCCGAAGGGTATTGCCATTTCATGCACAGGAACTGGGAGCTTGGAAATTGTGACAATGTACATGATCCCGGAAGGGAGAAGGTATGGGGAGGAGAGTATGGTCCCTATCAATTCGACCAACTGGCTACCGGAATGAAAGGCGAAACCACTATTTATTACACCATGTCAACCTGGAATCCCTATACGGTTGTTCTGATGAAAAGCACCCTGAAAGACCTGAAGCTTGGATCTGAATCTGCTCAAAACGCCTGTTCGGATTTAAGCATTTATCCCAATCCATGTACCGATCGGGTGACTATCTTGTTTCAGAATGACGGAGATGGTGTGATGGAGTTTCTGTTATGGAGCCCGACCGGCAGGCTGGTAAAGCAAATACATACTTTTGCACATGCCGGAGATAATGAGGTGTTGATCAACACAGAAGACCTGCATCCCGGGATATACTATCTGCAGGTGAAGGCACCGTCCTTCAAGCTGTCTGGCACCACGAAACTAGTGAAAACAAACCATTAATAGTATTAAATTTTAACTCCAGAACAATGTCTAACAGATTGATAGGAAAATTAGCAAAGGTCGGGATCAGACCCGTTATTGATGGCCGCGAAGAAGGCATCAGAGAATCTTTGGAAGACCAGACGATGGCAATGGCAAAAGCCGCTGCAGCACTTATTGAAAGCAAGCTCAGGTTCCCATCGGGAGAAGGTGTGGAATGTGTAATCTCAGAGACAACCATTGGAGGAGTTGCTGATGCAGCTGTCTGTGCCGATCAGTTTGCCCGGGAGGGGGTCGGGGTATCGCTTACCGTTACACCAGCCTGGTGCTATGGTACGGAGGTGATGGATACAGGCCCGTTGATGCCCAAGGCCATCTGGGGATTTAATGGTACGGAACGGCCGGGAGCTGTATATCTGGCAGCAGCACTGGCAGGCTACACACAGAGGGGATTTACTGCTTTCGGTATTTATGGCAGAGATGTGCAGGATGCAGGTGATACCTCAATACCGGAAGATGTATCGGAAAAAATACTGCGCTTTGTGAAAGCAGCGCTTGCCCTGACCCAGATGCAGGGCAAAAGCTACCTTTCTCTCGGATACGCTTCCATGGGAATTGCAGGATCAATGGTTGACGCCAACTTCTTCCAGAATTACCTTGGAATACGGACCGAGTTTGTGGACATGACTGAAATTCTCAGACGCATCGATTATGAGATCTATGATCGGGATGAGTACAAAAAAGCTCTGCAATGGGTGAAGGCACATTGCGTTGAAGGGGAGGACCTGAACAAAAAGCCTTCGGACCGGGAAAGAAAAGATTGGGAATGGGAAACCGTCGTGAAAATGACCCTGATTTCACGGGACCTTATGATCGGAAACCCCGTACTGAAGGAATTGGGATTTGGTGAAGAGGCCAAGGGAAGGAATGCCATTGCAGGGGGTTTTCAGGGGCAAAGGCAATGGACCGATTACTACCCCAATGGAGACTTTACTGAGGCCATCTTGAATTCTTCCTTCGACTGGAACGGCATCCGGCAGGCCTATGTATTTGCAACAGAAAATGACAGCCTGAATGCCGTACCCATGCTCTTTGGTCATCTGCTTACAGGAACCGCACAGATTTTTTCCGACGTCCGCACCTATTGGAGTCCGGAAGCCGTTAAACGGGTGACGGGAAAGGCTCCTGACGGTCTGGCTGAAAATGGATTTATTCATTTGATCAACTCAGGTTCTACTACCCTTGATGCCACAGCCCGGCAAAAAGATGAGGAGGGAAATCCTGTCATGAAGCCCTTCTGGGAAATCACTGATGCCGAGATAGACAGTTGTTTGAAGCACACCAGATGGTGTCCGGGCAACAAGGAATACTTCCGGGGAGGAGGTTATTCTTCCCAATTCAGAACAGCCGGACAGATGCCGGTAACCATGAGTCGCATCAACCTAGTGTCAGGCATGGGACCTGTATTGCAGATTGCAGAAGGCTGGACCATCGAATTATCAGATGATGTGCATAGGATTCTTGACAGAAGGACCGATCCTACCTGGCCCACTACCTGGTTCGTGCCCAGGACAAATGGGCGGGGTGCCTTCAAGGATGTTTATACTGTGATGGCAAAGTGGGGTGCAAACCATGGTGCCATTTGTTTCGGACATATTGGTGCCGACCTGATCACCCTGGCCTCCATGCTGAGGATCCCGGTTTGCATGCACAACGTTCCTGAAGATGAGCTATTCAGGCCAGCTTCCTGGAATTCCTTTGGAAGCGAACCTGAATCGGCCGACTACCGGGCCTGTAGCAACTATGGCCCCCTGTACGGATAATACTCAAATGCAATTGGAATGAATCAACTTAAAATCCTGGCCTGGATTGGCACCCTGAGTGTACTCCTGACTTGCTCCTGCAAGCATCTCGGAAATAATAAGCGCAGTATGGAAAACAAAGCAGTATCGACTTTTACCAAGGGAAGCTATGGTTACGATCTTGAATTCTTTAAGCAAAACAAGGTCGAAACCATTGAATTGTCTGACGCTGAAAGCGGCGCCAGGGTTATGCTGATACCTGCCTACCAGGGAAGGGTAATGACCACTACTGCCCGGGGGCTGGAAGGAAACAGTTATGGATGGATCAATCACAGGTTCATTGAATCGGGTGAGCTTAGTCAGCAGTTCAACCCTTTCGGCGGTGAGGAAAGGTTTTGGCTGGGACCCGAAGGTGGGCCTTTTTCGGTGTATTTTGCACAGGGGGAAGAGCAGGTCTTTGAGAACTGGAGGGTGCCTTCGCTTATCGATACGGAGGAATTTGAAGTTTTCGATAAAGATGATAGAAGTGTCAGCTTCAGGAAAGAAAGCGTGCTGAAGAATGCATCGGGTTCGGCATTCAGCATCGCTATAGATCGCAGGGTTTCTCTTATTTCACCGGAGGAGTTGGAAGCTCTTTTCGAAGCGGATTTTTCAAATGACAAGCTGGACATTGTTGCTTATCAATCTGCAAACACCATTACCAACTCCGGAGACAAGGCCTGGACGAAAGAAAGCGGTCTCTTGTCTATATGGATGCTTGGTATGTTTTCTCCTTCACCCTCAACCACCGTGTTTATTCCATACAAGGAAGATGGCCCGGGAAAAATCGTGAATGATGCATACTTTGGAAAAGTTCCCGGAGACAGACTTGTGGTGGATTCTGGTATGGTTTATTTGAAAATAGACGGTGCCTGTCGCAGTAAAATTGGCATCCCGCCCGGTCGGGCCATGGAGCTTTGCGGCAGCTATGACCCGGAACACCAGGTCCTCACACTCGTATGGGGATCCCTTCCCGAAGGAGACAAGCCTTATGTGAATGCTCAGTGGGGCGACCAGGACGATCCCTATGCGGGTGATGCCATAAACGCTTACAATGACGGACCGCTTGAAGATGGTTCCATCATGGGACCATTTTATGAGATCGAAACATCCTCACCAGGCGCAGATCTTCAGCCCGGTGAATCCCTGACCCATCTTCAAAGGGTCATTCATATTCAGGGAAATGCTGATGAATTGAATGCACTTGTAGAGCCCTTGTTCGGGCTTAAGCTCGAAAAGATTACGCATGTTTTTCCCTAAGCCATATTTCCCGGAAAAAGAGCGTGTGGAGAGGCCCCGAAACGAGGGCATATAAACAGTTAAACCTAATACACTCCTTCATGAATAAAGATTCGAGTCCCAGACTGGTGCCCAAGGGGATCATTCTTCCCTTTGTTTTACTGACTTCTTTGTTTTTTGCCTGGGCCGTTCCCAATAACCTTACCGATACCATGCTGGCAGCATTTAAGCGCATCATGAGTATGTCCGACACCAAAACCGCCTGGATACAGATTGCCTGTTATCTGCTGGGATATGGCTGCTTTGCAATTCCGGGTGCGCTGTTTATAAAGAGGTATACCTATAAATCGGGGGTGATGCTGGGACTTGGACTCTATGCCCTGGGGGCCTTCCTCTTTTATCCGGCCATGCTTACTTCCGAAGGAAGTGTAAACCTGAGTTATATCATGTACCTGGCAGCCATTTTTATTCTGTTCGCCGGCTTGTCGATTCTTGAAACCTCTGCAAATTCATACGTACTTGCAATAGGGGACCAGCGCACTGCCACAAGAAGACTGAACTTCTCCCAGTCCTTCAACCCCTTCGGTGCGATTACCGGGGTTGTGATCAGCCAGGTATTTGTATTGTCCCGCCTCAGCACCATGAGTGCCCATGAAAGGGCTGTTCTGCCGGCGGAGGAACTGAAGCTTATTCAGAGGGCTGAACTCAGCGCCGTTACAACAACTTATGTGATCCTGGGACTTGTCATGGTAGGCCTTCTTGTTGCCATCTATCTCACGAAAATGCCTAAGCTGAAGGAGGACGATAAACGACTCGATTTTAGGGGAACCTTCCGGAGGCTGATGAGAAATAAGAACTATGTCTGGGGTGTTGTTGCCCAGTTTTTTTACGTGGGCGCCCAGATTGCGGTCTGGTCCTTCACCATCAGATACGTTATGCAGCAGCTGAATTTTGATGTCATCATCCGGCAGTTGGGAGAAGGTGCAGGTTCTGCAGAAATCATCGCGGCACTTAGAGGTGTAGAACCCATTGCCGCCGGATGTTATCGTTTTTTTGAATGGATAGGACTCGATGTTTTACTTCCCAGAACCGCAGAGCAGGCAGGAGCGACATACTACATCTTGTCGCTTGTTGCCTTTGTTGTGTTCAGGTTCATTTGTACGGGATTGATGCGTTTCATCAAACCCCGAGTTCTGTTGACTGCGCTTTCCCTCATTGCGGTTGTGCTTTGCCTGATCGTGATCAATACCCGGGGATTTGCGGGGGTCTATGCCCTTGTTGGAATTTCTGCCTGCATGTCTCTGATGTTCCCTACCATATATGGCCTGGGTATCTCAGGACTTGGAGCTGATACAAAAATTGGCGGGTCCGGCATGATCATGGCCATTGCAGGAGCTGCAGTTCTCACTCAGATACAGGGTGTTGTATCGGATCAGTCAGGCAGCATAAGGATTGCTTACTACGTGCCGGCCATTGCTTTTCTGGTCATCGCATACTATGCTGCTGTTATCCAAAGAAAAGGGGCTCCTGACGTGGCTTCCCGGAGCTGAGATGGCCGGCATATCAGGCTGCTTAGTCTCATTGAGAAAGCAGAAAATGCTATAAGGACTAGTGATCGCAACTGATGATGTTGCTGAAATGTACTAATCAACACTGTAGAATAATACAGTCATAAAAAGTTGTAATTATGGAAATTCGACGAATCGTTTTACTGCTCATTTTTCCCTTTTTGTTTTCCTGTCAAACCAAAAAGGAGCAGACAGAAGACCATGTATTTAATTCGCTTTACGAAGGGGACTATCTGAATCGTGTGGCTTTTCCAATTGGAGGAATCGGTGCAGGTATGTTTTGTCTGGAAGGATCCGGCGCTATTTCGCATGTATCTCTACGGAACCATCCGGATATTTATAATGAACCATTTATGATGGCTGCACTTTCAATCAAGGGAATGAAAAATGGTGCAAAAGTTTTGGAGGGCCCCGTTCCGGATTGGAAAATTTTTGGAAATCCTAAAACAGGGAATGGGGCAAGCGATAACGGATACGGCTTTCCTCGTTTCGAAAAAGCTTCATTTGAATCCCGGTTCCCGTTCGGAAAAGTAAGATTGCAGGACAGTGATATTCCAATGGAAGTTTCAATCACCGGCTGGAGCCCTTTTATTCCGACAGACGAAGACAATTCGAGTTTGCCGGTTGGAGGGCTGGAATATACGTTTAAAAATACGAGCGGAGAGGAACTGGAAGCCAATTTTTCCTATCATGCCGAAAACCTGATGCGTATAGAACTACCAGGCGAATGGGGCGGGAATTATGAAAGCGGCCATTCCATTGAAGGAATACGAAATGGGGTTTTATTCCGTCAGGAATGTTATCCTGACAAACCCCACTATAAAGGTGATTTTGCATTGTTTACCGACGATCCTGAAACTGTAGTCGATTTATCATGGTTTCGGGGTGGATGGTTTGATTCCCGGACAATTTTGTGGAAAGACCTTTCGGAGTTTACCTTCCAGGATGATACGACAACAGTGAATTCGCCGGGAGCATCACTTTTTGTCCCATTTCAATTGAAGCCAGGCGAAACGAAAACCATTCGGATCATGATGGCCTGGTATGCTCCTCATTCAACCCTGCGTTGCGGGCTGGGACCAGTTAACGATGAACAGCTAAAACAAGACCTGATAAAATGTGAAACCGGAAGCGCTTGTTGTACCGATTTAAGTCAATTCTATTATGAACCTTGGTACTCAGGACGTTTTAAGGATATTCACGAAACTGTAAAATACTGGAAGCTGCATTATGAAGAATTAAAAGAAAAATCAAAGCTGTTCGCGAAAGCATTTTATGATACAAGTCTACCACCGGAGCTGATTGAAGCGGTAGCAGCAAACCTTACCATCCTAAAGTCACCCACAGTGCTTAGACAAAAAGACGGGAAGCTTTGGGCATGGGAAGGCTGCCATGATGCCTCTGGATGTTGCTATGGGTCTTGTACACATGTTTGGAATTATGCACAGGCGATTCCTCATCTGTTTCCGGCACTGGAGCGATCGCTGAGGGAAACAGAATTTCAATACAGTCAAAACAGTGATGGACATCAGACATTTCGGTCGAGTTTGCCAATCAGTACTGACATAAACCATAGCTTTCATGCGGCTTCAGACGGGCAGTTGGGCGGAATGATGAAAATGTACCGCGAATGGAGAATTTCCGGAAATACAAAATGGATGAAGGCAATTTATCCTTATGTGGCCCAAAGTCTTGACTATTGTATTGAAGTGTGGGATCCAAGGCATAAAGGGGTACTGGAAGAACCACATCACAACACTTATGATATCGAGTTTTGGGGACCAGATGGCATGTGCACGAGCTTTTATCTTGGTGCCTTAAAGGCTACAGCAGAAATGGGAGCTGCAATTGGCGAAGACGTTAGGGAATACATGGAACTATTCCAAAAGGGAAAAAAGATCTTGGAAAACGAATTGTTCAATGGTGAATACTTTATCCAGAGAATACAAGTTGAGGGTCTTGAGGCAACTGATCCGGTGGCAGCTTCAAAAATTGGGATCAATATGAATTACTCTCCTGAAGCCATCGAATTGTTGCAAAAAGAAGGGCCAAAATATCAATATGGGAATGGATGCCTTTCCGATGGAATCCTTGGAGCATGGATTGGGAAAATGTCCGGAATGGAAGATTTTATTGATCCGGCGAAAGTAAAAAGCCATCTGTTGGCTGTTCACAGCTACAATCTACGAACAGATTTGTCAGATCACATTAATCCTCAGCGTCCAGGTTATGGATTGGGGAAAGATGGTGGTTTGCTTCTTTGCACCTGGCCTAAAGGAGATCCGCTCACCCTGCCCTTCGTTTACAGCAACGAAGTTTGGACAGGTATTGAATACCAGGTAGCCTCACATTTAATGTCTATGGGCGAAGTTGAAAAGGGATTGGAGATTATTCGGGAAGTCCGAAAACGCTACGATGGCAGAATCCGAAATCCCTTTAATGAATATGAATGTGGCCATTGGTATGCGCGTGCCATGGCGAGTTATGGGCTACTTCAAGGACTCACCGGTGTTCATTACGACGCCGTTGAGCAAACCCTTTATATCGACTCAAAGATTGGAGACTTTAGCAGTTTTATTTCTACTGAAACTGGTTTTGGAAATGTGGGTTTAGAAGATGGCAAGCCTTTTATCGATGTTGTATATGGAGAAATTCAGGTTAAAAAGGTTCTGGTTTCGGGTCAGGAAAGAAAGCTATCATAGCTTGTTTTGGTTCGTATAGATATACGGCTTGGGGATGATTCATCCAGCCACCGGACAGGTTAGCCTTGTGGAATGAATGTAAAACAATCGGGATCGCATTACAAATCTATTGTTGTGTCTGAAAACCGTAATTTCTCAACAGCATGTAATGTGTTTCTGCCATCTCTGTTGTTAACATTGTCTGTTACTGTGGTAACGCCATTCGCTGTTGTTACACTGTATTCGGTAGATGCTCCTGAAAAAATTTCAAGACTCGATGAACAATGTATATGAAAAGCAAATAAATCCAAATTTAGAACAGAATCCCGGCGGGAGCTGGCAAAAGTTTAGTTCCTTAGATGAATCGAAGGGTTCGTTTTGTACGATTCAATTCCTGCTCTTCTAAACGTTTTATAATCAACAAATAAAGAAATGAAAACGAGGGTTGTTTTTTTGGGGTTCCTGATTTTTCTTATCGCTTGTTCTTCCAGCGAGGATGTCTTGTTTCAATACCTTGATCCTTTGACAAAGGTATTTCCCGAAAGTGTGTGCTTTCCTTTGCTCGAAGCTAAAGCATCAGCGGCCAGGGGGGAGCATGTTTCATTTCAGTTTGTTGTTCGGGCTGAGGCATCACTAAAAGAATTGCGCATAGAGTCCACGCCCCTTTCAAACGGAAAGGCCGAATTGGGAGAAATAAAAGCAGGTTTTGTCGATTTCGTCGAACTGGGCAGAAAGAATCCTGAGCCTTCGGCCGATTCATATCATTCCGTTTCGGGCTTCTATCCCGATCCAATCATTTATGAGGAAAAACGGGATGTTCCTGCGGCACAAACACAGCCCTTGTGGCTTTCAGTGAACGTTCCGCGTGATTGTGATCCTGGACTATACAAAGGGGAAGTGCATCTTTCAGCCAAGATAGACGGCAGGAGAATCCAGAAAACGCAGGCCATAGAAATTGAAGTTTTTGAGCCGGTAGTTGACGAAACATCGTTGTGGGTAACGAATTGGATATTTCTGGATCGGTTAAGCTATTTGAATAATAACGAAGATGTTCCCGAATACAGTCCGCTCTATTGGGACCTGGTAGCGGAATTTGCGGATTTTCTTTCCGACTATCGCCAAAATGTCGTGTTTCTTTCTCCCCTTGATCATACAGAATTCTCTTTCGAGAATGGTGAATGGAAATTTGATTTTTCGAATTTCAATAAGCTGGTTTCTGTTTTTGAGAAAGCTGGTGTAATCGGCCGCATTGAAGGGGCTCATCTTGGCAGCCGAAAAGGGGGGTGGTTAGCACCCTTTGGCCTTTATGTGCCTGTATTAACATCTGATTCAACGAAAAAGGAGCTCCTGGCTCTGAGTAACCCCCGGACCCAGGCGTTTTACCGGTCCTTTTTACCGGCCTTCCTGAAAAACATCGAGCAAAATGGTTGGAAAGAGCACTATATCCAACATGTTGCTGATGAGCCTATTGATGCTAATGTTGAATCGTACATCGAAATTTCGACATTCCTTAAAAGCATCTCTCCCAATTTAAAATTTATTGAGGCCTGCCATACGAATAAACTGGCCGGGGTGGTGGATATCTGGGTTCCTCAAATGAATTATCTCAACGAAGATCTGGATTTTTATTTCGAACGAAAGGAGCAGGGTGATGAGCTTTGGTTTTATACCTGCCTGGCCCCCAGGGGAGAATACGCGAACAGGTTTATTGAGCTGCCCTTATTGAAAACGCGCCTTCTGCACTGGGTAAATGCAAAGTATGGTATTTCCGGTTATTTGCATTGGGGCTTCAATTACTGGGGCGGTGGTTCCGGAATTTCAGCAGCCAAAGATCCTTTTAGCGATGCTGCCGGGATTATACCTTCCTCAGGAAATGTTCTGCCCGGTGGAGATTGTTGGATTGTTTATCCGGGGTATAAATGTATTTATCCCTCCATCCGCCTGGAGGCCATGCGGGATGGCATTGTTGATTATGAGTTACTAAAAATGTACAGACAGAGATTTCCCGACAAGGCCGAAAGCCTGCTCAATTCGATAGTTTATGGATTTGAGCATTACGATACTGATATTTCCACGTTTCGTCAGAAAAGAAGAACGATGCTTGAAGAATTGAGCGAGTAGAAAGATTGATATTTCATACAAAGAAAAAAGAATATCTTTATCTTCATAAAAGAAATAAAATGAAAGAATCGTGCCGGACTTAAGTGGTCGTTTTGAAATTGTTTACAAATACTTAATATATGCAACGCTACGGATACAGAATAGGCTTCTTTCTCTTGGTCGTACTTGGCGGATTTAACGCCTTTGGCCAGAATACTTCTCACCACCCCCGGCCTGCCGGTACCCAGACCGAATACCGCCCCTCTCTGTTTTTTCGGGAGGACTGGAGGGAGACTCCGGCAGAGATACCCGTGAGTCAGAAGCACGTGGTCGATTCCGGGCTGGAACTTGGCTTGTACGGGGCAGCGAAAGAGAATATGAAGAAAAGCCATCACGACAAGCCTGTGGATGATCCTTTCTATGTATGGTCCGGACTCTGCGGTGCGAAATGGGCACTCACCCTGAAGCATAGGGAATCGCTTGTGGACTTAAGTGAATTTGCCAGGATTCGCTGGAGGGCAAAGCAAAGCGGATTCAGGTGCCTGCATATCATTCTGAAACTCGAGGACGGTTCCTGGCTGGTGAGTGCGCAGTGCGATGGGCGGTCCGCTGACTGGCGGGTACGGGAGTTTATTTTATCAGATATCCAGTGGTTTGAACTGGATATAGAGCACCTTACGGAGGGCAAAGCGGTTCCTGAACCGGACCTGTCCCGGGTCGATGAGATCGGGATTACAGATCTGATGAGTGGCGGGCAGAGTGAGGCCTGTTCGCGGCTCGACTGGATAGAGGTTTACGGGAAGGCTGTTGAGCGTTAATCTAAACAGAGTCTGACAAATGCATAAAATGATTGGCATAGTGGGAGGAGTGGGCACATACGCAGGAATCGACCTGCAGAAAAAAATATATGCTCAAACAGATGCCCGCACAGATCAGGCCCATCTTTCCGTGGCCATGATTTCTAAACCCAGCCTTGTGCCGGACCGCACCCTCTTCCTCCAGGGGAAGGTGGATGAAAACCCCGGCATCCCTATCGCAGGGATTATTAACAGTCTTGCCGCAGCAGGGGCGGAGGTCATCGGAATACCCTGTAACACAGCTCATGCTCCCGCCATTTTTAACGAAATACGCAGCAGGGTTCCACGGCATATCAAGCTGCTTCACCTCATTGATGAAGTCTGCCGGACACTTGCGGAAAACCATCCGGAGGTCAGAAAGGTGGGCATATTGGGGACCAATGGGACATGGATGTCCCGCCTGTATACCGAACCGTTGTCGGCACATCACATGACTGCCATTTACCCTGAAGAAGACATACAGAAAGGTATGGTTCAAGCGGCTATCTATAACCAGGAATATGGCATTAAGGCTTTTTCTGATCCGGTGACTGAAGGTGCCCGGGAGGATCTTCTTAAAGCAGCTGCTGCACTTTCAGAACAGGGGGCCGAGGCCATTGTGCTGGGCTGCTCCGAGATTCCGCTGGCCATAAGTGAAGAAATGATTGAGGGATGTATAGTGGTGGACTCCCTGGCTGTCCTGGCACAATCCCTCATTAAACATGCCATTGTTCATGAAAAGGCTTAGCTTTTTTCTTGTTCCTTTCCTGTTTCTGCAGACTACTGAAGCACAGAGGGCACAATCGGCCGAGAAAATATCTGCTCTGATCTTTGAGATTTCGGGTGATGGCAGGCCTTGTTCTGTCGAAGAATTTTACGCTACGGATCAATCCCGGGTTCCGGAAGCAGATGCGAAGGTGGAGGTTTCCCTGGAAGGGGAAAGCCTGGTTTTCAAGTTTGACCTGCCCGAGTTTCAGTCGGAACGGGAAGTAAAGCGCTGCTACCTGAGCGATGAGGCTGACTTGCGTCTGGTTCCGAATATTAGCTTGTGCCTGGACCCGACACACGGTCATGGGGTATACTATAAATTCATTGTTGATTCGGAGGGCAGACGGCAGGATCTGCGGGTGGATGACGAGTCATGGACCACCGAGTGGACTGCAGTCAGCAGGCAGGAGGGGGGGCGGTTTCTTGCTGAAGTGCGGATTCCCGTGGCGGGTATTGCAGACCCGATCACTTCAGCCCCTGATGCCGGAGCCGGAACCATCTCAACGGCAGTTGCTTCAACTGCTGCGGTTTCCAATGCCGCTGCCGGCTCGGGTTTTGAAGGCCCGGCGGAGCTGGAGGGGAGGTTCTGGGGCTTTGATGTTTCCTTTCATGGCATTTTTTCGCAGGGAAGCCTGCATTCCACACCTATGGGACTCCGGTCGGCTGATGCAAAGTATTTTGGTCACCTGCTCTTTACCGGAGATCTTGGGAAGGGGGAAATCAAAGAATTGCGGTCATCTCTGCCGGCTATTCATGCGTCGATGGAGCAGGAGAAGCTGGAGGCAAACAGGGCCATGTGCGGACCGAAATTCAAGCAGCTTGAAGCAGAAATCACCCCTTTGGTCCCGGGGGAGGACATCACCCTTAAAAACGGAGTTGAAATTACAGTCCTTGGCGTGGACAACGATCCGCTTATTCGTTCGTCCTATCCCTTTTTCTATGAGAAATATAGCAACCCCGAGCTGCAGAGGCTCAGGAAGCAATACAACCTGGAGGAGATTATTGTTCCCGGGAAGAATGATTTTGAACAGATTCTCCTGCTTAACGAATGGCTGGTAGAGCATGTGCCTTTTGGTGCTCCACCTTCCATGAGGCCCCAGGCACTGCAGGTGCTTTACCACGGTTTGAACGGACAAACCTTCTATTGCACCTACCTTTCGTTTACCTTGATGCAGATGTACTGTTCCCTGGGTTTCACGGCCAGGAAACTGACTTCGGTGGGGCACGGCACCCTGGATGTATGGTCGAACTACTGGCGCAAATGGATACAGATTGATCCCAGTCGCAATTCTTATTTCAGGATGGTTGGAACGGCAGTTCCCCTTAACAGCCACGAAATTCGAAGGGAGTACCATCGAAACGGGGGCGTCGACATGGAGATGGTCTTTGGAACCGAACAAAGGGCCGAAAGGCTTACGCTTGAGAGGCGTGACAGGGATGGAGCCTATCGCTACCGCCAGGAGGGATTTGAGTGGATTGCCTATAAATCGCGGAATAACTTCTTCGAACTTCCCTTTGCTTACTGGAACTACGATTACCTGATTCTGGAGGACGAGTACAACGAGAACACCAGCTGGCAGAGCGGGGGAAACAGAGATGTGAGAGATGTGCTGGGTATCCGGACCCGAAGGACGGGGGATGTGTTCTGGACCCTGAACCAGGCTTATATTCACCTGTATGACCAGGGGGATGGCAGACTGAAGGTGCAACTGGAAACCCATACGCCCAATTTTGAGGGTTTCGAACTCTCTTTGGACAACGGGGAGTGGCAACCTTCGGAAGCGGTATTCTCATGGGATGTGCATGAGGGGCAGAACTTCCTGAGAACAAGGAGTGTAAATAAGTTCGGTGTGCGTGGCCCGGAGTATAAGATCGTGTTGAAGCGAAATCAATAATTAAAGATTCAGCCTAAGGAGCACGAAAAGCATACTGAAAGGCTATCCTGAACATTGGCTTATTCAAACAATCCGGGAAACCATTCCAGTGCATTGCTGCGGTAGATTTTTCTGAGCACCTCTTCGTCCAGTGCCAGACCTGTAAATGACCTGTCAAAATCCGGAGAAGTCATTTCCTCATTGCCTGAAAAGTACTTCCAGTCGGATTTCCATTCATCACTGAGACGGGCAATTCTGTCTTCAATATCCATATCGTCGGAAATCACAAGATCGGTGGCATAGAGCAATCTGTCCTGGTATTTAATAATGAATTCGCGAACCTTTTTCCTGTCCTGTATCTGGAGATGGCAGATCCGGGCTGCCATGTCAACTGCAAAATTCGGGTAGAGATCGAAGCGCTTTGCCAGTTCATCCACATCCCATTCGAGGCTTCCCAGGTGGGCACCCACAAATCTTAAATCCGGATGATTGGCCAGCACATTGTCCCTGGATTGCATCAGTGCTTCATGGGAGGGATAATCGGGATGCAGGTACATATGGTATTGTGGATTATCCGTGAAGTAGGACTTGTCGCCGTTGACGGTCATCGAGTCAATGGGAAGCCAGCAGTTCACCGGCTCGCCAATGTGGCCGAGCACAGTTTTTCCCTCACTGGCGATAAAGTCAAAAATGGGATCGAACTTCGGATCATCTATAAATATGAAATTGCCCAGGCTGTCACGGAACGTCATTCCGATATCCTTCCATATTTTCACCCCCATGGCTCCTTCTTCGAAGTCCTTTTTCAGGCCCTGGATTACTTTTTCTCCCCAGCCTGGATCTTCGAAGTTCTCCATCGAAAAGGTGGTGAGGTAGTCCAGCTCGTAGGGATGCTTCTCATCCACTGCCCTGGCAATGTTCATTTGCCAGTCGATGAATTCCTGACTGGATGCTTTTGTATTGATGGTAAGGAACTGGAATCTCTGTTCTTTTGCAAATTCCATAATGGCCGGGTCTTCGGTCCGGATATGGACGTGTGCATCAATTTTGTCCAGTTCGCCATAAAGGTCCTGCTGTGGACCCTTGCAGGACAAAAGGGCAACGATTGCTCCCAGTGAAACAATAAAAACGCTTTGATGGTTTTTCATATCTGAAGTGTTTACAGGACGAAGGCAATTAAAAGTACGCCATATAATGGTAAAAACAAAGCAGGGAATGCGGCTGTAAACACAAGCGCCGACAGGAGAGATGATATCCTAAATGCGGTCTTTATCATTGAGGTTAGCTGTTTCGGGAATAGCTATCCGTATTTCAAAAGTAGAACATTTTTGTATTTCATAAGGTTTTAATGGTTGAATTATGTATTTTCAGTTCCTTTTAACCCGATAAAGATAAGGAAATGAAATCTCTTATCCTGTGTCTGACGCTTTGCCTGCTGCTTGCTTCCTGCGGGAACAAAGAGTATGTTCTTGAAGCGACCAACAATCTTCCCTATAAGCCAAATACTGAGTTCATGGGATATGAAGACATGAGTCATCCCGGCTTTCAGCATCTGATCGAAAAGTACCAGCTCGATACGGTCTTTCATGGTGAGACGGATGAGTTTAAACGGATCCTGTTGTTAAGGCACTGGATTAAGTCGGTCATCCCCATTGATGACCATGGCGATCCGTATCCGGGAAATGGTTTTGCGGAGGCAATACTGGATGAAGCCCTGAAAGGGCAGGGGTATCACTGCGGACATTTCATGGTGGTCCAGAATGCGGTGATGAATGCCTACGGATATGTGACCCGTACCCTGGGTGCCGGACCCGGAGTGGAGGGTGGTCCCAGCGGTCATCACGGAATCAATGAGATCTGGCTGAATGACTACGGCAAATGGTTTCTTTCGGATGCCAAGTACGATCATCATTTTGAAAAGGATGGGATTCCCTTATCGGCACTCGAAGTCAGGGATCATTACCTGAAGAATAAGGCCGCAGATATCGTAAAGGTGAAAGGACCGGAACGGACCCCGATCGATAAGGATCCGGAAACGGGTACCACTAAAGAGCGGAGTGCCCAGACCTATACCTGGATCGAATACCACACCTGGAATGATGTGTTCACTGCCTGGCCAAATCATAAGACCCTGCTTAGTATGTATGAGGATGAATACGTTAAAAACCATACCTGGATATGGGGAGACGGCCCACACTGGGCTTATGATACTGACTTTTTGCGATTGGTAAAAAGCAGGGATGCCATTGAGTGGACGCCGAATACCCTCGCCTCAAAGACTGCAATTGAGGGCAATGAGGCAAGCATCAGGCTGTTTTCGGAAATCCCGAACCTAAGAGAATATCAGATGAAGGAGTCGGCGACAGGAAAGTGGAAAAAGGTTGACGACCAGGTGTGTATTGAATTGTCTAAAAAGCGGCACGAGTTGGTTTTCCGTACAGTAAATGTACGGGGCATAACCGGCCCGGAGCATAGCATTGCCATAGCTTTGAAATAGACCTAAAGCAAGTTCCAAGAAACCTTCAGCTATTGGGTGACTTCAATAAATTGACAGCGCTATGGTCTTTGAGCACATAAATTTCTTGGCCGTTTTGGAGGGATTGATCAAGGGAATTTGATTTATCCTGATATTGAGTAACTTTATGGGTGCATTCTTTCCTATGAAAGGTTTTTCTTTTATCGCTCAAATTTGCCAGTTCCGGCCTGGTGCTGAGCGCCTTCGGGTGAGGTGTGTTCAGGCAGTCGGGAAGGATATTTTTAACATCTAATGTAAACCAAACATCGTTGGTTATGGAATCAAGAAGGGCTTTTATAAAAAAGACAGCTGCTGCAGGATCAGCTATGATTGTTGCTCCAACCATCATTCCCGCCAGGGCCTTTGGCGCAAATGACCGCATCAATGCAGCAGTATTGGGCCTGAATGGCCGGGGAAAAAGTCATGTTAAAGGCTTTATGGTTCAGGACAATGTTGAGGTTACCCACCTGTGTGACCCGGATATGAATGTTCTGAACAAACGCCGGAAGGAGTTTAAAGAGACTTACCATCGGGAGGTGGCTCTGGAACAGGATCTTCGCCGGATCATGGACAACAAGGACATTGATGTCTTGGGTGTTGCATCGCCAAACCACTGGCATGCGCTTTCGGTCATCTGGGCCTGTCAGGCAGGCAAGGATGTTTACGTGGAAAAGCCTGGCTCCCACAATATATGGGAAGGTCGCAAAATGGTTGAGGCCGCTCAAAAATATGACCGTATCGTTCAGCATGGTGTGCAACTGAGAAGTTCACCGGCTGTAAACGAGGCCATAGGCCTGTTGCGGGATGGATATATTGGAAGGGTCTATATGGCGCGTGGCCTTGTTTTCCGCTGGAGGGCAGATATTGGCGATAAGGGCTTCTCTCCTGTTCCGGAAGGGTTTAATTATGACTTGTGGACCGGTCCTGCCCCAAAAAGACCTTTTACCAGGAACCTGGTGCACTATAACTGGCACTGGCACTGGGACTATGGAAATGGCGACGTTGGCAACCAGGGCATTCACGAAACCGATCTTTGCATGTGGGGGCTGGATGTGGGGCTTCCCACGAAAATTACTTCCATGGGTGGGAAATTTCTTTGGGATGATTGTAAAGAGGTGCCCGAAGTGCTTACATCGGTTTATAAGTACCCCGATGAAGGTAAAATCATTCAATTTGAGGTTCGCCCCTGGTGCACCAATACCGAACAGGATGCGACGGTTGGAAATATTTTTTACGGCGATAAAGGCATCCTGGTTGTTGATGGTTATGATCGCTACAAAACCTTCATGGGCAAGGACAGAACACCCGGACAATTCAGGGAAGATGGCGGAGAAAGGGCTACTGGTATGGCCCGGGGCAACAGCGGGACAGACAGACACTTTGCTAATTTTATCGATGCAGTCAGAAAGCATGATGCATCTGTGTTGAATGCGCCGGTTGAAACCGCTCACCTTTCTTCCGGACTGGCACATCTGGGGAATATTGCATACAGAATGGATCGCGTGCTTACTTTCAATCCCGATTCCGAGAAATTTGTAAATGATCCGGAAGCTGATTTTATGCTGAGTCGAAATTATCGGGAAGGCTATACTGTTCCGGATAAAGTGTAATTATTTCGAGGAGTCGCTGGAAGAGGTTGAAAGGGGCTCCTTAAAACGTCTTGGTAACGTAGAAAAGAGAAAAACATGAGCAAGAACACGAGTATGTACGGGAGAGGCATCTTCCGTCAATTCAGCGCATTTATTTGCCTGGCTGTCACCTTTGGCAGTTTACTGCTGATCAGTCAGTGCAACAACAAAGCAGTCCTGGACCTGAAAGTAAATGAAGCGGAGAAGAAAGTGGATGTGTTGGTAGACGGAGCGCTTTTTACTTCCTACATCTATCCGGAACAAATCAAAAAGCCGGTTTTATGGCCACTCATTTCTCCGGCAGGAAATATGCTGACACGCAGTTATCCCCTGATCGACAAGGAGGGAGATCGTTCCGATCATCCGCATCACGTGGGTATTTGGCTAAATTACGGAGATGTAAACGGCTTTGATTTCTGGAATAATTCCGAGGCCATCCCCCTGGATAAAAGGGATGGTTACGGCACCATTTTTCATCAATCCATTGTAAAAGCCAGGGGGGGGAAAGGATCTGGGCTGCTTGAAACCACTGCCCTCTGGGAAGCCCCCGACCATAGCCCTTTACTTGAGGAAAACAGCACCTTCACTTTCCTTGTGCGTGAAAACATGCGCATTATCGATCGTAGCACTAGGCTGAAAGCACTTAGCGACGATGTTGTGTTCAGAGACAACAAGGAAGGAATGTTTGCCATCCGGGTGGCACGTGAACTGGAGCTTCCCTCAGACAAACCCGCCAAGCTTGTGGATTCGCATGGGAATGTCACAGAAGTTGTGCAAATGGACAATACCCTTGTGAAAGGAAACTACAGGAGCGCCGATGGAATAGAGGGAATAGGGGTGTGGGGGACCCGCTGCCGATGGATGAAGCTGAGTAGTGAAATAAATGGTGAACAGCTCGCCCTGGTGATCATTGATCATCCCTCAAATCCCGGGTATCCAACCTACTGGCATGCCAGGGGTTATGGCTTGTTCGCTGCAAACACACTGGGACAGAAAGTTTTTTCAGGTGGGAAAAATGAATTGAATTTCAGCCTGAAAAAGGATGAGTCCGTAAACTTCAGGTACAGGTTGGTTGTAGCCGGGCAACTGGATGATGGGGAAATCAATCAGTTGGCCGACGAATTTGCCCGGACTGATTGAAGAGGGTTCATCTTACGGATAAAGGAGTGGCTCCAAGCACAGCATCTTTTTCATACTTGTGGTTCGCATGCCAGTGTGGGGGAAAACGATCAGTTGCATTCATCAGGTAAGTATGTGGCATTGACCTGAGTCTTTTTCATTCACGCCTGCGAACCTTTGCCGAAAGATTCGAAAATAAATCTGAAGGTCAATGCTGTGGTTTAGGGCTGGATGGAGGGCGCGCTTGACGAATGCTTTCGGGAACCGTTTTTTTGTCAGGTTTTAAAGTTTTATAGCAGACAGAAAGCTGTTCGATAAAGCCTCTAAAGGTTCAACACCAATTCAGAACACTGTCAGGTGAAGATTCTGGCTGTTGCAGGGTACAGGCATTCCTTATTAGAAGACTATGTTTAGGGCAGGGGATTGAAGCCCGAGTGAGTTGAAAAAAACGGAGAAAGATTGATATCTTGGTCGATCTGCTCTATATTTAGGTTGATTCAAAAAGAAAAGACAATGAAAAAGACAGGACAAAATGAGGTCAGACTGATGCGCATGATTCTAACTCTGCTCGTTCTTGTAACGTGTATTTCGTGTACAAAGCCCCCCCTTCCTCTGAGCCCCGAAACCGCCTTACAGCACTATTTGCAAAATGATGATCAATCCTATGCCTGGGAGCTGAAGGATGCTTACCCTCTTGAAGGGCTGGAGGTTTACGATCTTCTTCTCACCTCACAGCAATGGCGCGAATACACATGGAAACACACCCTTACGGTTATTGTGCCCGAGGAGCTGAATCATGGAGGTGCCCTGTTGTTTATCACCGGTGGGATAATCAAGGACGGCGAACCCGTCAAAAGGGGAGGTGATGATGAGTTTATTGCGGAGTTGGCTGCAGTGGCTAAGAAAAATGCCGCAGTGGTTGCTATTATCTGGCAAATTCCCAACCAGCCCCTTTATGATGATTTGACCGAAGATGCCCTGATCTCCTTTACCCTGCACAATTTTAAGAATGACGGGGACTATTCCTGGCCCCTCTTGTTCCCCATGGTAAAGACCGCCGTAAGGGCCATGGATGCTGTACAGGAGTTTTCGGAGGAGAAGTTTCAGCATACCATTGATAGCTTTGTTCTGAGCGGTGCCTCAAAGCGCGGGTGGACCACCTGGTTGACAGGTGCCAATGACCCCCGGGTGGCTGCCATTGGCCCCATGGTAATCGACGTATTGAATATGCCGGTCAACCTCGATTACCAGGTGAAGGTCTGGAAGGAATACAGCATCCAGATTGAAGACTACACGAGGCTTGGTATTCCCCAGGAAGCGAATACCGAAGGCGGGAGTGCCATCAATACCATGATCGACCCTTATTCCTATCGTGACCGGCTGGGGATGCCCAAGATGATATTTATCGGCACCAACGATGAATACTGGCCCGTTGATGCCATTAAGCACTATATCGATGAAATCCCAGGTCTCAACTTCATACACTATGTGCCCAATGCAGGACATGGTTTATCGGGTGGTGCACAGGCACTTACAGCCCTGAGTGCCTTTTTTGGCCGGACTGTGTCGGGAACACCTTATCCGGTTTGCAACTGGGATATCCGTCAGGAAGACAGGGAACTCGTCCTTACGGTTGAAACGAGTCCCGATCAGCTTCAGGGTGCATTTTTGTGGTCGGCCGATTCCGAGGATCGTGATTTTCGGAATGAGGAATGGGCCAGCCAGCCTGTTGACGGGCCTCTGGGGAAGGACATTCAGTTTCGGGTTGCACTTCCGGAATCGGGCTTCAGGGCATTTTACATGGATTTGCTCTATCCCGATCCTAATGGCGGGGTCTATACCAAAAGTACAAGGATGTTTGTGGCCGATAGTGAAAAGTATTTGATTGACTGAGTACGCTGTTTCTGTCGCGAATGAATCACATTTTATGAAGAAGTGGCTATAGCACTTAGCTTTGGCACCGGCCGGCCTCTTGCTGAGCATTCACAGTCTCTTTTCAGGGCAGCTGATCGGTTTGCCCCTCTGCCTGGTCTTCTTTGGCTGTTTCCTGCGCCTCTTTTTCTTCATGCATTTTTTGCCTGGCTTCCGACAATGCGCTAGCGATCAGACCGGTTGGGATGGTGATAATTCCTAATCCAATTAGAAGAATAAAGTAGGTAAAGGTTCTCCCTCCTGCAGTTATGGGATAGCAGTCTCCGTAACCCACTGTCGTAAGTGTTACAACAGCCCACCACAGGGAATCAAAGATAGAAGTGAAAACCTCGGGTTGTGCAGGATTCTCAAAGTAGTAAACGGCCGATGCCGACAAAAAGATCAATACATTTGAGACCATTGTGAAAAGGATCAGCTCCGGTTTGATGATTTTTAGCGCAAGCACAAACCGTCTTAAGGCTTCATTGTAATGTGAAAGCTTCAGGGCGGAAACAATTCTTAAAACCCGCAATGCCCTGATGGCTCTCAAATCGATGTGTCGTCCAAACAAAAACGGAAGAATGGCCAGTAAGTCAACTATTCCGTAAAAACTAAATATGTACTTTAGTTTCTTCTTCGCCACAAAAATCCGGCAGAAATACTCGATTGTAAAAACGATGTAGCAGATGATATCAACAACATCAATCACTTTTTTCCAGAAAGCAGACAGATCCGGGAGTGTGCTGATCGAATAATTTATGAGCGAAAAAACAATCAGGATCTGAATCAGAATTGAAAAAATCCGTCCTTGTCTTGTGCTGTTGTCATCAACAATACGGCGAATTTTTTCTTTGGTTAAATGCTTAATTCTTCGTATTCTTTTCATGGCGGCATTTTTTAACGATAAAAACAGCTTCAGGCTTGCTTTTTGGAGCGTCTTAGCGGGGGGGGGCGATTCCGATCCCCGGATTTTCTTCTGAGTTTGCCCTGCCAGCGTTTTCTGTACTGGATCAGGGCAAGGGATACCGAAAAAATGAGCACGATAACGATCCAGCAGCATATCGCGGTTCTCTTATAGATTGGATCACTGTTGCCCACGACTACAAAGGCCGACCAAAAGTAGGGATTTGCGGTAAGATCATCGGCATCTTTGAGATAATCGATTTTAGCCAGTCTCATAGCATCCTGTTTGCTTTTCCCTTTTTTCAGGTAGCGATAAAAGGAGGTCATCAGATCTGAACTGGACCTGTCGGAAATTTGCCACAGGGTCATTACAATGGAGGGACAACCCGCATAAATAAAGCCCCTTGCCAGGCTCATCATTCCTTCTCCCTCTTTCATTTCGCCGAAACCGCTGCTACAGGCGCTGAGCACCGCCATCTGCGCATTCAGTTTCATATTGTAAATCTCATAGGCATACAGCCGGTTGTCTTCTGTCGTGTCCCCGCATTCCATGTTTGTGAATGCCAGGTGGGAATACAGGGGATTGTCGTCGCGCATGATCGTGTGCATGGCCAGATGAAGCACATTGTAATCGGGTGCAAAGCGTTTGAAATTCTTCTCGGTTGCCTCTGTGTTCAGAAAAACCTTTGCAGGTACACTTGAACCTATTCCCTGCACTTCTTCTGTGGTGAAGTGCAGTTTCCCCAGGTAGTCCTCGTCTTTAAGGACCTGTCTAACCGCATCCATATCTATATCCAAATCCTTTTCCTTGTAGGGGCTGTAGTATTCCGGCGCAAAGGCAAGCACAGCCTCCTTGGGCGATTTTGATTTCAACCGCTCACTGAACATCATGGTGGAGGTATGTGTGTAGCCTACAGAATAGTCGTAGATGAGGTAGGGCAGTGCCCTGTAATTCACGAGCCAGGGATCAGTATCACCGCTCAGCAGGGCTTCAAAGGGAACGTAGGAGATAGCTCCGTCCGGTACAATGGTAAAGCTTGTTCGGTCGGTATATTCAAGAACAGGTTCGAACAGGATGCTGTACAGTTTTCTTCCCAGGGAAACGATTTGCATGTAGTCTTTGCTTGCGTAGTTTCCGAAGTCCTGTCCTTGAATAACCTGGTAATAGCTTCTGCAATCTTCTGCAAACCCCGGCTCTAATTCCTGCGAAAGTACATTTACCCCATTCTTGTCGATCACAAAAGTAATCAGCATGGAATCGGACAGTACATACTCTACCAGGGCTTCATTGTGCGGAAGCTTCTCTCTGAGTTCTTCGAGGGTAATAAAATCGGGGTTGTAACGGAGTTTGAAATACTTGCTGCTGATGGTTTCAATTTCTTGTTTCAGGTCATTGTAGTCATCTTTCAAATGGAAGAGCTTTTCGCGGTAAAGCCTGATCGCCGAAGCATCGGGTTCAGCAGACAGGTGTTCGGAATAAAGCTTTTCTTCAAAAAAATGGATCTGGCCATTCAGTCGCCGTTCCTTTTCCCGGATGGTTTTGGGGAGACCGGCAAACTCAATGGCTTCCATTTCATTGATTTCACTGTAAAGTGTGAAGGATTTACTCCGCTCCGAATAGAGAAAAGCTTGTTCAAGATACTGTTCATCTTCAGATTCTTCGAAAAGCAGGATACTTGAGTGGATGGCCTCCTTGTAGAATCCCAGTATACTTGCAGTGCTCCATATTCTGCTGTCCTCATTTTCCATTGCAAGTTTAAGTAATTCAAGGCTCTGAATAGCTTCTTCAAATGCAACGTTGGCTTCAATAAGGGCGTTTAGTGAGTTTGTTTTCAGATAGTCTGCTTTCAGCACTCTGCTCTTCAGGATTTGTAGCTCAAGAAGATTTGAGGAGAAATCCTGACGTGACACGGATACCGGGCCGGCATCATCTCTGTAGCTGTTGATAAGCCGGTGTGTATTTGTCATAGCCCGGTTAATCTGGTCCAGGGCCCTGTCTATATTGCCCAGCTGGAATTGGATTTTGGCTTGTCGATAGAGGATGCTTGTATAGATTTTCGGATAGTTCGGAAGCGAAGCTCTGTTTGTTTTCTCCATGAGAGAAAGCGCGTTGTCACAGTTTAAAAGGGCCTGGGGCAGCTGCTTAAACTGCATATAGAAATCGATCAGGTCGAGGTAATAGTAGATTAAATGGGCTTCGGTTTGTTTCCCTTCCAGCTGGTTTATTGCGCTTCTCGCTTTCTGAAAATGGAGCAAAGCCTGCTCATATTCTCCCAGCTGTGAATAGGTTTCGGCCATCGTTCTTTCTACTCTGGAAGCCAGATTTGGGTTGTCCTGAAGCGTTTTAGTGTCTATCCTCGACAGTTGTTCTTTCGCGAGCTCGTTTTCTCCTATTCTTAACAGGAGCTTGATGTAGTTCGAAAAAATGCTTGCAAGATGCTCAGGATTGCGATAGTTGTTCCTGAGCATGATTTCCAAAGCGTAGTCGTAGTATTCTTTTGTCCGATAGAGGTCATTCCTGATTTTAAAGATGTTTCCCTTGTTGTGATAAATGCTTGCCAGAAGAAGGTGAGTTGAATCTGTCTTTCGCATGATGTCCTCGGCCAGACTCAGATGGTGCAGAGCCTCGGAATAGCGATAGTTTATCCTGTGGATCGAGGCCAGATAGGTGTGATTTAGCGCAACCCTGTCGTCTTTTTCATAGAATTCATAAGCGTATTGCATGTCCAGCGCTTTACCAAAATAGTACTCGGCCGAATCCAGGTTTTTGTTTTGGCTCAGATTCATAAAACCATAGCTGGTATAATCAAAGATCCTATCGGCAATCAAGCCCTCTTCGACTACATTATTTTGGCAAATGGCAGTAGCACCACTTAAAAGGAATACTATGGAAAAGACAGTTGATCGCAGTTGAAAGTCCTTTTTGTGATAAGGGCGAAAGAAATAGAATTTGAGGGGAAATACCAAGTTTTTTTTCGGCTAATTGCCCCGAAATGACATCTATGTAAGTCTCATAAAAACAGATAGATAGGGCTATAAAGAAAAAATAATTAAAAAATAATTAAGATTTCCGGGTAACGTTTCGGCCTTTTTGGGAATTAACATATGAAGACAAAACAATTTAATGTTAAATCCTTAATGCAGAAAAAATGAAAACACGTAAAATGGAATCCTTCGCGAAAGACATGATCCGGAAGAACGCAATGAACTACCTGAAGGGTGGATCCGATCCCGAAGATCCCATCGACATTCTCTTCCCCCCGCGTCGCTAGTTCGGGTGCGAAGAAATACTGAACTGAATTTAAGCCGGCCTTAGGGTCGCAGGATACATATATGGACTGTTGTTCGGAAGAAGGACAAGTCTGAGCAGCAGTCCGGCAGGTTGCCGGGAGGCCCTGAGAACTTTGATAGTTGTCATCTGTCTCCCGACGGCTCCATGCCATTCCCTCTTTGTGAATACAAGGTTTCATCCCCTTTGTGGATGACAATGGCGTTGCGAATGTCCTGGTTTTGCATTTGTGACATGTGGCGGGCTTGTGTTAAACTAAACTTTATTGATATGAGACGAGACAGGCAAGACTTACTGAGCTACCTGGATGATGAGCTGTCGCACAGTGAATCGAAAGACTTCAGACAGGAGTTGGCTAAGGACCCTGAATTTCTGGCCGATCCCGGCCTCCATCGAGAATTGGACGAGATGCTTGCAGACAGTGAGGTTCTCGACTTGCGGGATCAGCTGAGCGAACTAAGGAGTGGTAGAAGAAACAGAAGGCGGAGCAAGATTTTCCGTTTGAACAGGCCCTGGCACTATGCAGCATCTGCTGCGGCAGCCTTTCTGGTGGCTTTTGGTCTGGCGGCGGTTTTGGGCAGGCCCCTTTCCAATAAGGATCTGTTTCTCAAGTACATGAAGCCTTATGAGCTCGTGTTGACAAACAGATCTGCGGACAATGACCTCATTGATGGGTTGATGAACCTGGCGAGTGAGGCCTTTTTAGCCGGAGACTACCAGCAGGCAGTTGTTTACTACGATGAAATTCTGAAATTGAATTCTGCCAAAGTTGAGGCGGATTTCCACAGAGGGATTTCCAAGATGGAGTTGGAAGAATACCGCACTGCGAGTAAGTCCTTTGAGAAGGTCATCAGGCATAATGATAACCTTTATATATCAAAGGCCGAGTGGTATCTATCCGCCTGTCTGCTTGCCATGGATGAAACCGAACGGGCCAGAAGGCAATTGTCATTGATTGCATCTTCACCAAGTCATTATTACAGAAAGGATGCGAACAAGGTTTTGAAGAGAATGAAACGATAGTATTGATTTGAATTTATGCTTAGATGGGGGATAGACCTGATTACGATGAATTGTTGGCTTATGCGCAGAAGCTTGAGAATCGGGTAGCGATGTTGGAGGAAACCCTTAACCAGTATCAATATGAAGGTGCAAGGGTGAAGACAAGTTTTTTATCTAATATTTCTCACGAAATCAGAACGCCAATGAATGCGATTATAGGTTTTTCGCATCTGCTTGGCGAAGATGAAGTGGATGAGCAGCAGAGGGAAGCCTATATCAATCATATTACCAGAAACAGCAACTCGCTTTTGAACATGATGGATAACCTGATTGATCTGACCTTGATCGAAACGGGAAATCTGGAGTTGAAAACCGAACCTGTAGAGATTTACGCAGTTCTCAGGGAGCTTTACAACAGGTATAACCTGGATCGTTACAGGGTGAACAAGGAAAGGGTTGCACTGCTTCTGAATGTGCGGGATAGCTTAAAGAAAGTAAAGATTATTGTCGACAGGGATCGCTTCTATCGGGCTTTTGGCTGTCTGCTTGAGAATGCCATAAACCATACACAGAAAGGGGTGATTGAAATAGGAGCCTCTTTCGTCAATCAGCATACCATGATGTTTTCTGTTAAAGACAGCGGAGATATGTTATTGCAGAAAGCAGCAAGGAAGATCTTTGAAAATAGTGGGGAAAAAGGGGAAGGCCTTGCCACTGATGTAGTAACGATAGGCTATAGACTTGCTAAAGGGCTTATTGAAGCCATGGATGGAGAAATCATGGTTGACAACAGTCCTTTTAAAGGGACATCGGTTGGATTTGCAATGCCGGTGAAGACCATCGGGCCAGAGCTTGAACCCGATGGCCATGTGGTGAAAGTGAGGATGGAAGAACCTCAGGGTGATTAGTTTGCCGGAAAAGATGTATCTGCCCCTGTATTAGGGTTGTTTTGTTTTCAAGTTTTCAAAAGGGCAGATCATCGACTCCGGAATCCTGTTCAGGAGCCTGAGTAGGAAAAGGGGCTTCCTGATCCGGGATAAAGTCCTGGGGAGGCGTATCAGTACCACCGAACTCGTTTGTTTGCTTTTCAACGCGCCAGGCCTCAAGATTGGTGAAGTAGTTTACCTGGCCATCCTTCTCCCATTTACGTCCTCTCAGGTTAAAGGAGACTTTGACCTGGTCGCCGTTGCTAAATTGGTCCAGCATACCACATTTGTCCTGGGTAGACTGGAATTTGATGTAGTCGACATACTCAAAACCGCCTGCTGTAGTCGATTTTACCTCAATGACAAACTCTCGCTTTTGAAAGCGGTCAGATATCCGTTGGGTCTGAGAGATTTGGGTGATTTGTCCGTTGACTTCGAAGCTCATGATTGCGTAGTGTTTTTGGATGTTTCAGGAAGCAAAGATCGTGAATTAGATTAAAAGCCAATCCACTGTTCTATGAAAAAGGCTCCTCCGTAAGGGGGAGCCTTTTCTTATTTTAGCCCTTATTTATTCTATTCCCAGGAGTTCAACCTTGAAGATCAGGACCGAGTTGCCGGGAATCGGACCCGAAGTCTGGGATCCGTATCCGAGATTTGAAGGAATATACAGCATGTAGGTAGAACCAACAGGCATGAGCTGAAGCCCTTCGGTCCAGCCGGGAATTACCTGGTTCAGGGGGAAGGAAATGGGTTCACCCCTTTCATAGCTGCTGTCGAAGATGGTTCCATCGAGAAGTTTACCTTCGTAGTGTACATTTACAACTGAGGTGTCGGCGGGTATTTTGCCGTCCCCTTTGGTGATCACTTCATATTGCAGGCCCGATTCGGTTGTAATAACGCCTTCCTTTTTTCCATTTTCCTCGAGAAAGGCTGTTCCTTTTTCCAGGTTGTCTATCGCTTCAGCATCGGCTTTGGCAGCCTGCTCTTCCGAAAGGGCGACGTTCAGTTCTCGGAAAACACGCTGTGCTGTCATCATGTCGAAAGCGGAACTGTCATTTATCACCTGAATTACACCAGATGCAACCAGATTGGCGTCGACTTCCCAGGGTGCGTCAACCAGGCTGTAGCCCATGTTGAGGCCGAGGAAGTAATTCAGGGAATCGGCCTGGGAATTCATGGTAATTTGTCCTTCCGGTTTAATTCCTTTTGTCCCTCCTCCAATAAAGTAACCACCGGCAAGCCCGGCTAATGCTACAACGACGAGGGTGATCATTTGTCTCTTATCCATTTGTGTCTGTTTAGAAAAATTCGACAGCGAAGATAGAAGAAATATTAGACTCCTCCCAATCCGGGTTTAATTGCCCGTATCATTTCCCTTTTTCCGGGTGGACCCGGCACTTTCTGCACGTCGAAACCAATGGTTTTCAGGTTTCTCCGAACACTTCCCTTGGCAGTGTAGCTTACCAGAATACCGCCTGGATTCATTCTGGAGCCGATCTTTTTAAAGACAGCTAGGGACCATAGTTCCGGTTGTTTATCCGGAGCAAAGGCATCGAAATAGACCAGGTCGTAGCTTCCGGGAAGCCTCATTTCTCTAAAATCGGCTCTGTGCTTGAATAAATTAAACCCCTCCCGGAGCACTATGTTTTGTTCCCACGGGCATTCATGAATCCTTTGAAAAAGCCCGGGGTCGCAGTCCCCGATCAGATCCGGATAGTTCAGCGCCCTGTATTCCTTCTCAACAAGCGGGAACTTTTCCACCGCATAGTATGCGATGTCTTTGTTCGCAAAACGTGCATCGCATAAGCTGAGTAGCAGGTTTAGGCCAGTGCCCAGACCAATTTCGAGGATGGAAACACTTTCTTTTTTCAGTCCTGCCAGTCCCTGTTCGATATACACATGCTTCGATTCGCGGATCGCACCCCGGACCGAATGATAGGGTTCATCCATGTCTGTGGCAAAGAGGGTGTGGGACCCGTCTTCGGTAAGATGCAGGACTCTCTTCATTCCCCAAAGATAGGACTTGTGCCCGGCTTTCGGCTCTCGTTCGGAAATATAAACAGGGCCTACCGGAAGAAGCGCTTTGAAAGACGGACCCTCATCGCTGAGCCTTGACTATTCACCTTTCTGCACTCCCGGGAGGTATTCGGGGAAGATGCGCGACATCGACTTATAGGTGTTAAAGCTTCCCTGGCCGTGAAGCGCTTCGATCTGATGCATAAGCTCGCGCATTTTCGTTCGTTTAGTCTGGTCCTCATGGGGGCAGTGCTTTTCAATTTTCACAAGGCCGGCGCGTTCGGCGTAGTCTCCCAGGAGTCGCTCGTCAAGGTCGAGAAGGGGCCGAATAAGCTCGATTCGTCCGTCGAACATCCGCAGCTTATGGGGCAGCGAGCTGATGGATCCATGATAGATCATGTTCATCAGCAGGGTTTCCACCGCATCGTTGCGGTGATGGCCCAGGGCAAGCTTGTTGCACCTGAGTGTTTTTCCAAGAGTGAAGAGGGCTTTTCGGCGATGCCAGGAACAGATGAAGCAGGCCTTCTTTTGCGGGCCTGAGACCTTTGCTTCTTCCGCTTCCCGCTGGCCCGGCTCTCTGGCCGGATTTACAGCGATCTGTTCGAAATGAAGGGCAACATCCAGCGAGTGGCAGAACCCGGAAAGGCCCTTTCTGTCGATTGTATAGCCTATGCCCCCGGCTTCTATGTGTGCTGCCGAGAGGCCGACTTCAAAGGGAAGGGCGGCGATGCGTTCTTTCAGCACTTCGAGCAGGATCATGGAATCCTTTCCTCCTGAGAGCCCGACCAGCACATGATCGCCAGGGGCAAGCATGCGGTGGTCCCGCATGGTGGTTCCCGCTTTTCTGCAGATCTTTTTGAAAAGCTTGTCCCTGGCTAATTCTTCGGGGCTTCGCATTCGCACAGCTTATCTGATCGGGCCGTCAGTCTTGCGTCAACTGCCGGCCCGTTGAACCATGTCGCCTTTAGGCTAAGCCACCAGTCCGCTGATGATTTTCTTACACTCCTCCAGCTTTGCCTCGCCGTCCTGGGCCAGGCGGAACTGGGCGCGGGCACGGACAAGGTTATGCTCGGGATGCTTAACCTTGTAATAGAGGTCGCCGTCGAGGTAATCGGTGAGGAAGCGAACAGCCATGATGAAGGGGAAGAGCAGTCCGGCATAGACCAGCGATTCGGCCTCGGCACGACGCAGAATGCTCCTGGTGGCTTCAAGGAAACCTTCCGAAAAGGCCCTGTACATTTCCAGGTCCATGTTGATCTTCGTGAGATCCTCTTCATCCTCATCCCCGGTGTTGGTAAAGGTGCGGATGCCATCGCCAAAATCGTAGTGCACATAACCGGGCATAACCGTGTCGAGGTCGATTACGCACAATCCCTTGCGCTGCTTGTCGAAGAGAACATTGTTGATTTTGGTGTCGTTGTGGGTCACCCGTTCGGGGATGGCCCCTTCTTTACCCAGTCGTTGGATGGTACACATCAGATCGGCACTCCGCCGCACATAGTCGATTTCATCCTTTACCTGGCTCAGTCTGCCTGCCTTATTCTCGCGGATGGCTGTTTCCAGATTGTCGAGCCGGAACTGCATGTTGTGGAATTTCGGGATGGTATCGCCCAGACCGCTGGCGGGAAGGTCGTTCAGCATGGTGGTGAAACCGCCGAACATCAGGGCCCCTTCATAGGCCAGTGCGGGTTCCGAGGCTGAGTCGAAAACCAGATGGTCGGGAATGAAGTTGAGAACCCGCCAAAAATTTCCATCGGGATCCTTAAAGTAGTCATCTCCCGAGTGGGTGGGGATGATTTCCAGCGAACGGCGTTCGATATCTTTTACCTTCTGCGCTTCAAGAACACCCCGGATGTGCCTGGTTACCTGCGCCATGTTGCGCATGAGCAGGGGAACGTCCTTGAACACATAGTGGTTTACACGTTGAAGAAGGTAGTCGGGCGCACCGGCTTCGGTATTGATCAGGTGGTAGGAGTCGTTGATGTGCCCACCACCATGCACGGGAATTTCGCCAATCTGGCCAAGGGTGGCAAATTTGGCTGCTATTTCATTGATCTGCATGTTTGTCGTCATTTATGAATTCATTCAATTCAGGAGCCGGCTCAAGCCCTGAGCCAGCTCTGTTCCTGCACTAGCCTAGTTGTGAAATGCAGAGTGCGGCAGCACCATAGAGTCCGGCATTGTCGAGTTCGGCCCTGACGATCTGCACGTTCTTTCCAATCAGTTCCAGCGCAAATTTGTCCATTTCTTTGCGCAGGGTAGGCTGTAGGAATTCCCAGGCATTGGCAATTGAACCCCCGATGACAAAGGCATCGGGTGCCAGGATAAAGGTTACGGAGGTCATTAGTTCGGCAATGTAGCCGGCCAGTTCCTCGAAAATGCCAAGGGCTTCTGCATCTCCTTTTTTGGCGCGATTGTAGAGAGTAATGCCATCTGTGTTGTACTTGTTCTTGAAGAGGGCAGCACTGGCAAGGTCCTCTACGATGCCCCCGTGGAATGGCACACAGCCCAGCTCGCCGGCTCCACCGGCCAGGCCGGTATGGATCTTCCGGTTGATGATGATGCCGCCACCAAGTCCTGTGCCGAGGGTGATGCCCACCAGGTTGGTAAAGGGCTTACCGGAGCCGTACCAGGTTTCGCCCAGGGCAAAGCAGTTGGCATCGTTGCTCTGAAAGGTGGGGAGGCCGTATTTGTCAACGATGGCCTGCTTAACGGAAAAGCCGTTAAAAGAAGGGATGTTGTTGATCAGCAGAACCTCGCCGGTTTCACCGTCCATGAAACCCGGCATGCCAACTCCGATACCCACGACCTGGTCGTTTATGATCCGGTCGACAGCTGTAAAGAGCGATTCCATGATTTCGTTTGCCGGGCGGTCTGCACCGGTGGGTTCTTCGCTGCGGTCGAGGAGTTCCTTGTCCGAGAAGAGGGCGGCAACGATGGAGGTGCCGCCAATGTCGATTCCGATGTATCTTTTAGCTGAAGCCATATTATTTAGTTCTGATTTTGTGTCCGGAGACAGCGAAATAAAGGATGAAAGCATAGCAGGGAACCATGACCCAATAGGCGGTCTGGTAATCGCCAACCAAAGCAACTTCGGTGGTCTTTACGGCATCTACAATGAAACCAAAGATGAGCGGAACCACAGCTCCACCAAAGATAGCTGTTACCAGCAGGGAGGCACCAACCTTGGTGAACTTACCCAGGTCCTTCATGGCCAGCGGCCAGATGGCGGGCCACATCAGGGAGTTGGAGAAACTGGCCAGAAGCAGGGCAAAGAAGGCGTATCCGGGAGGAAGGTAAATCAAAAGGAGTGAGGCTGTTACGCCCAAAATAGCAAAGGCTACCAGTGCCTTTTGCTGGCTTACGAAGCGCGGAATGGCAATCACCCCGAAAACATAACCTACAACAAGCCCCATTGTAACGAACCACGAGTAGTCCTGGTGGTTGCTTGCATCGGGGAAGCTGGCCCGGGCAAAGTCGATGATGGATGCCATGGGCAGGGTCTCAATACCTACGTAGAGAAAGAGTGTGAACACTCCCAGCAGCAGGTGGGGAAACTGAAAGATGCTGGTCTTGTTGGCCGCATAGGAAGACTCGGCAGCTTCATCATCCTCATCTTCACCCTCTGCTTTCACCTCGGGCAATGGGGCAAAATAGACGAATATACCCAAAACGAAAAGGATGCCGGTTACGATGTAAAAGGGCAGGACAATGTCATCCACCTGCACGTTGGTCAGATCGATAAACAGCCCCAGAAAGAAGGGGGCCAGTGACCAGGCCAGCTTATTCATGATCCCCATGAGACTCATCCTTACTGCCGCAGTATTTTCGGGCCCGATAATGGTAATGTAGGGGTTGACCGCACCTTGCAGGAGGGTGTTCCCGATACCACCTATGAAAAGAGCGGCAAGGAAGAGCGGAAAGCTCTCGGCCCTTGATGAGGGGACAAAGACCAACATACCCAGTGCCATGATGAAGAAGGCAACCATCATTGCCATGCGGTAACCAATCTTCTTGATAACCCAGCCGGTCGGACGGCCAAAGATGAGGAAGGCCGAGAAGATCGCAGCTGTAACCAGGTAAGACTGTCCGGTGGTCAGGTTAAAAGCCGAACGCAGGGCAGGGGTCAGGAAACCACTGATTCCGACACCAAAGCCAATCATGAAGAAGACGACGCCCACAATGATCAGAGGCATTGCGGGGCCAATCTTGTTGCTCTTAGTAGTGTTCATAGGTCTACGTGTTTGTGAAATTTAGTCGAGTTTAGTGATGGGGGTAAATTTAACTTTTTATTCATAATCCCCCCAATATTCAATCGCATATTGCCTCTTGTAAAGCTAAAAGGGGTTGAGTACATTTACGAAGTATTTTAATGCGTACTGATATATGATAGATACAACCTTGGTGATCCTGGCAGCAGGAATGGGAAGCCGCTACGGAGGCATGAAACAAATCGATTCTTTTGGGCCTTCCGGTGAAACCATAACGGATTATTCAATTTACGATGCAGTCAGGGCGGGCTTCAGCCGTTTTGTCTTTGTGATCTCCCCGAAAATGGAAGAGGATTTTAAAACCCACTACCTGAAGCGATTCCCCGATCATATTAAGGCTGAATACGTGATTCAGTCGCTTCACGATTTGCCGGAAGGGTTTGAACTTCCGGAGGACCGGGTCAAGCCCTGGGGGACCGCGCACGCAGTTTTAATGGCAAAGGATGTGGTTAAAGAACCCTTTGCCGTGATTAATGCCGATGATTTTTACGGCAGGGAGAGTTACCAGATTATGAACGACTATCTGCGCGCAGCTTCGGAGAAGGCAGAAGGCCGGTATTGCATGGTGGGCTTCGAGTTGCAGAAAACCGTGTCGAAGCATGGCTCGGTGGCCCGGGGCGTGTGCCAGGTCGATGAGGAAGGTTTTCTGAAGGGCATGGTCGAGCGGACCAAAATCTTTCTCAGGGACGGAGCCATTGTTTTTGAAGATGAGGACGGGAGCATTTCTGAACTGGATCCGATGTCGACTGTTTCTATGAACCTTTTTGGGTTTACACCCGATTTTTTCAGGCACACCGAGGAAGAATTAAAAGGCTTCCTTCCGGCCAGCGCTTCGAATCCCAAAGCAGAGTTTTTTATTCCGCTGGTTGTGGACAGCCTGATCAATAGCGGGAAGGCAAAGATGACGGTTTTGCAGACGCCTGAAAGCTGGTTCGGAGTAACCTATCAGGAAGATAAACCCAAGGTTTTGGATGCCATTAAAGCGCTTGTAGAAAAGGGAACATATCCGACCCCCCTTTGGGTTAAGAAATAAGGAGTAATACCAAAACGATTCATGAAAAAGACGGTTGTTTTTCTTGCTGCGATCATGCTTGTGCAGATGGTCGTGCTGTGCCAGAAGTTGCCCGAGTGGCAGGATATCGATGTTGTTGAAGTAAACAGGGAGCTCCCCCGCTCGACCAGGTTCGGGGATGAGGTCAATTCCTCGATTCTCAGCCTGAATGGCAAGTGGAAGTTTCAGTTTAGCCAGGGCCTGGCAAACAGGCCTGTCGACTTTTATGTGCCAGGCTATAATGACCGGGACTGGGACGAGATTGAAGTGCCTGCCAACTGGGAAATGAAGGGCTATGGAACCCCCATTTACACCAACGTGGTTTATGAATGGACCCTGAAGCCCAATCCTCCGGAGATTCCGGTGGAGGACAATGAGGTGGGCTCTTACAGAAAGGAGGTTGTGCTGCCGGCGGGCTGGAACGGCAAGCAGATCTTCATCCATTTTGGAGCGGTGAAGTCGGCTTTCTACCTCTGGGTGAATGGGGAAAAGGTGGGCTACAGTCAGGGCAGTAAAACCCCGGCTGAGTTTAATATCACCTCCTATGTAAAGCCCGGTAAAAACCTGATTGCCGTAGAGGTATATCGCTGGTCGGACGGAGCCTGGCTCGAGTGCCAGGACTTTTGGCGCATCAGTGGCATCGAGAGGGAGGTTTATCTGGAGGCCCGGCCCGCGACACATATTCGGGATTTCTTCTGCATTGCAGGGCTGACTAACAATTACCAGGATGGACTGATCGATCTGAATGTTGAGGTTCAGCGGATCGGAAAGCAGGCCCCCAGGGCGATTGCCGTGAAAGCCGAGCTCTTCGACGGGAAAACAGAGCCGGCCATCTGGTCGGTGATTGCGGCGCTCAAACCCGGAAGCAAGAAGAAGGGAAACGCTGTAATGACTGCTGAGGTTTCCGATGTGCTGGAGGGTGTTGCTGCGTGGTCGGCAGAGTCGCCCAGGCTTTACAGGCTTAAACTGAGTCTGATGGACGATCAGCAGCAGCCAATTGAGGTGGTGGAGAGCCGGCTTGGATTCAGGACCTCAGAGATCAAGTACGGGATGCTGATGATTAACGGCAAACCGGTCACTTTAAAAGGGGTGAACCGGCACGAGCACGACGAATATGAGGGCCATGTGGTAAGTGAGGAGATGATGCGGAAGGACATCGAACTCATGAAGCAATACAACATCAATGCCGTCAGGACATGTCACTATCCGAACGATCCGCGCTGGTATGAGCTCTGCGACGAATATGGCCTCTACGTGGTGGACGAAGCCAATATCGAATCCCACGGTATGGGCTACAGCCCCGACCGAACCCTGGCCAACAATCCGGTTTTTGCCAGGTCTCACATGGATCGCACAATGCGGATGGTAGAGCGCGATAAGAACCATCCTTGCATCATCATCTGGTCACTGGGGAACGAGGCTGGCGACGGGGTGAATTTTGATGCCACTTACGACTGGATCAAACAGAGGGACCCGAGTCGGCCGGTACAGTACGAACGTGCAACCAGTGGAAGGAACACAGACATCTTTTGTCCGATGTATGCCCGCATCCATGACATGATCAAATATGTGGAGGAGCATCCCGACAAGCCTCTGATTCAGTGCGAGTATGCCCATGCAATGGGGAACTCAGTTGGGAACCTCATGGACTACTGGGAGCTGATCGAACGCTACGACCAGCTTCAGGGCGGCTTCATCTGGGACTGGGTCGACCAGGGCTTTGTGAGGGAAACCGCAGATGGGACGAAGTACTGGGTTTACGGTGGAGACTATGAGCCCGAGGGGCAGCACCACGATGGCTCTTTCTGTCTGAATGGACTGGTTTTTCCGGATCGCAGCATCCACCCGGGCCTGTTGGAGGTTAAGAGGGCCTATCAGTATGCCTCCTTCGAACTGAATCCCCTTGGGACCTTGCTGAAGGTAACCAACAACTACGATTTTACGAACCTGAAGGACTTTGATCTGAGCTGGACCCTGAGCGCTGACGGGGTCAGCCTGTCCTCGGGAAGGCAGCAGGCCCCTGATGTGGCCCCCGGCCGGTCGGCCTTTGTAAAGCTTGGTCTGGATCTGGCCACAATGGATCCGGTAAAGGAGCATTTCCTGAATGTGGAGCTGCGCTCGAAGAAGGAAACACCCATGGTTCCGGCCAATCATGTGCTGGCTTTTGAACAGTTTGAACTGAACCCCTCTGCACTGAATACGGCGGCCCTGGAGGCCTTTGAATCGGCCGGAGCCGGGGAGATTGAACTGACCGAAACAAAGGGGAAGGTGTTTGTGAAGGTGGCTGGTCTTTCGCTCAGCTTCGACCGGCAAACCGGTATGCTCGACAGCTACCTTGTCGGGAAACAGCCCTTGCTGGAACAGGGGCCTCGCCCCAATTTCTGGCGGGCACCTACCGAGAATGATTTCGGAAACCACATGCCAAAACGCCTGGCTATGTGGAAGGGCTTTGGGGAAGAATTGCAGTTACAGACCCTGGTGCCCCTTCAGACAGAAGAACTTACCATGCTGATGGCCGAATATGTGCATCCGGCCTCTGCTTCTACTTACACGGTGCACTACACCATTGGCAGGCAGGGCGAGGTGCTGGTCAGGGTACAGTTTATCCCCGGTGCCGACGATCTGCCCGAGATTCCCCGCTTTGGAATGCGTATGGAATTGCCTGCAGCCTTTGAAGAGCTTACTTTCTATGGCAGGGGGCCGCACGAAAATTATAACGACAGGAAGCATTCCGCATTGGTGGGGCTCTACAAGAGCAGTGTAGATGAGCAGTATGTGCCCTATATTACCAATGGAGAAAACGGGAACAGGACAGAGGTCCGGTGGCTTAGCCTGACCAGCAGCGAGGGGAAAGGCCTGAAGATTTCAGGAATCCCATGCTTTGATTTTTCGGCGCTGCACTACAGCCAGGAGACCCTTGACCGGGAGCAGCGGGATGGCGCCCATACCATTGATCTGGAAAAGTCCGCTAAGGTTTACCTGAATGTGGACCATGCACAAATGGGAGTGGGAGGGGACAACTCCTGGGGCGCACATACGCACGTCGAATACAAACTTAAGTCCAAACCCCTTGCTTACAGCTTTATCATTTCACCAATACTATAACTATTTAAATGGGAAGATCACAGGAATCCTTTAACAAAAAAGAAGTCCAAAAGAAAAAAGAGAAGAAGCGTCTCGAAAAAGAGAAGAAGAAACTGGCCCGCAAAGGAGAGGAGAAAAGCAGCCTCGACGACATGATCGCCTATGTGGATGAGAATGGTATGCTGGTTTCAGAACCACCGGATCCGAAGAAGAGGACCAGCCCCGATGTTGAAGAAATCGAGGTGAGTGTACCCAAGCAGGAAGATACCCGGGCCGAGGATGCCATCAAAAAAGGTACCGTCGCTTTTTTCAATGACTCCAAAGGCTTTGGATTCATCAATGAGGCCAGCTCCGGAAATCGCATCTTCGTGCACATCAGTGCACTCGAGGAAGAGATCATGGAGGGCGACAAGGTTCAGTTCGAGGTCGAAAAAGGGCCTCGTGGACTGAATGCGGTGCGCGTGAAGCGGATTGGTTAGTCCTATGAAAACCGGACATTCCCGTCTCAATACGGCTGTCCTGGCCATCCTTTGTTGTCTGCTCTGGTCCTCGGCTTTTGCCGGGATTAAGATAGGTCTGCACTATACCACCCCGTTGCAGTTTGCCGGGATCAGATTTTTTCTGGCCGGCCTCCTTGTATTTCCCCTGGCTTATCGGAAAGCCCCTCATTATTTTCAGGTTTTCCGGTCGAATGTCAAACTGATGCTACTGCTTGCATTTTTGCAAACCTTCCTGCAGTACACCCTGTTTTATTTGGGAATTGCCCTGATTCCTGGCGCTGTGGCGGCCATTGTCATAGGGGCGCAGCCGCTTTTTGTAGCCCTCATTGCCCATTTTTTTGCCCCGGGTGACCGTTTGAACTGGAAGAAAACGGCCGTTATTTTCAGCGGGATTCTGGGGGTCGTTCTGGTGAGTCTCGGCCGCGATCCGGGATCCCTTTCGGGCCGTATTGCCCCCCTGGGCATCCTGCTCATACTTGCCGTTAATCTGCAGTCGGGTGCTGCCAACGTGCTGGTTGCCGGTCGCGGTAAAACAGTCCCTCCCCTGGTCATCAGTTCCTCTTCCATGATCATGGGTGGGGCAGGGCTCTTCATCCTTTCCCTCTTTGTGGAAGGATATCATCCAGGGCCCAAACCTGCCGATTACTACCTTTCCCTGGCCTGGTTGAGCATGCTCTCGGCCGTGTCCATTTCCATCTGGATCACCCTTTTGAAACGTCCCGGCACGAAGGTTTCCGATCTCAATCTCTGGAAGTTCCTGATTCCGGTGGCTGGCGCCATCCTCAGTTGGTTGCTGATTCCGGAGGAAAAGGCCCAGTTCCTCTCCATTGTCGGGATGTTTGTGATCGCCATGTCACTGGTCTTTCTGAATATACTTAACCGAAGAAGCCAAAGGCCTGTCTCCGCTTCGCCGCCTCAGTCCTCCTAAAGCGAGGCGATGGCCCTTTTGGCCGGCGGTCTTGCCCGCTGTTCCTGTTTGGCTGGCGATTCTGCTCACTGTTTCCGTTTGGTTGGTAATTCTGCTCGTTGTTCCCGTTTTGGTTTAGTAGTTCTGTTCACTGTTTCTGTTTGGTTGGCAATTCTGCCTGCTGTTCCCGTTTGGTTGGTGATTCTGCTCATTGTTCCCGTTTGGTTGGCAATTCTGCCTGCTGTTCCCGTTTGGTTGGTGATTCTGCCTGCGCCGCTAAACAATCTGCGGACCTGTCGTGGATTTTTCTTCGAATTTGGTTACTTTTAGTACGATGAAGGTTTTGACTATAAAATCGGTGGACGCACTTAGCGAGGCGCTCCAGACAGAGGTTCATCATGTGTTGGGAATGGAACACTTTACGGACTATGTATTTAAGGCCCGTGGCGATCAGAAATACACGGCAACCATTGTGCTTGAGCGCAGTGCACAGATTATATCGAAGATAATAGCCAGTAGCGCCGACCTTCCCGATCAGGAGTTCATCCTCGACGATCTCGACATGGAAGAGAATACCATTAATCGCATTCGTATTAAAGCCGGAGAGGTTACCGAAACCCGGCAATCGGGGTGGGACTGGGATAAGTAGGTTCCGGCAACATCTGTCCGATTGAAGGACTGTTGTTTACAGAGGACCGTAAGGACTTTACTCATTCGTCTTCCCTATGGACCTTTAAGGGGGCTGCCCGGCCTGTTTGTTTGGACAGATGCACGAGCCTTGAACGAAGGAGACAAGTATGAAGAGAAAGACGCTGAGCATTCTGATTCTGGTTGTTATTGGCGTTATCCTTGGGGTAATCGCCGTGAATTTGCTTAGCAGCAGGCCAGGCATGGGGGCAAAGGAGTCCTATGAACTGAAGGACGATGAGTTTAGGTATCTGAATCCTGAGCTGATCAGCTACAGGGAGATGCGGAATTACGATCTGGGTCTCCTGTCGGCATCGGGCATGGCCTATTACGATGAATCCCTGTGGGTGGTTGGGAGCACCTCTTTATTGCGCATAGCCCTTGACGGATCACCGGCCGATATGTCAGGGATTCCTTCGGGATCAAGCTGTGTGGCCGTTGATGCCGAAGGCGTGTACGTGGGTTTCAGGACTCATGTAGCCCACTATGCCCATGATGGCAGCCTGCTTTCGGTTTGGCCCGATCTGGGTGAGGGCTCGGTGATCAGTTCTCTGGCCCTGCATAGGGATGTGGTCTATGTGGCTGATGCCGGTAAGCGCAGGGTACTTATCTACAATCGCAAAGGTCTGTTGAAGGGCCAATTTGGGGGAGATTCCAATTCCGATCAGGGCTTTGTCGTACCCGACGACCAATTCGATCTGCTGGTGAATGGCCATGGTGAGCTCTGGGTGGTGAATCCCGGTAAGCGTAGATTTGAAACCTATAGTGATGATGGACGGATGCGTGCCTGTTGGCAAAATACGGTCACCGGCATTGCGGGTTTTCAGGGGCCGTCTAATCCTGGAGAGATTGCGGTGATGGAAGATGGGGCTTTTGTAACCAGCGAAACGGGGCTGATTCGGATCAAGATCCACGAGCCCGATGGGGCCTTTCGCAGTGTAGTGGCTGCGCCTGAGTTGTTTAAGGAGGAAGGCCGGGCCCCTGAGGTATGTGTGGGGAAGGCCGGGTTCATCTACGCCCTTGATTTTGACAGAGACATGGTGCGGGTATTTGCACCCAAAACCGAACAGCCTGAATCAACGCTGCAAGGCCCTTGACCGCGAGCCCGGCTGGAGAAGAGCAGAGGACTGAGGTCCTTTCACAAAGGTTATTCGTTGGAGATTGTCTGACGACGGGCCCGGATGGTGAATAGTCCTGGACGGCTTTCCCGGTTTCTACAGGATGTGGAATGTGCGCCGTTTGATAAAAAGAGTTAAGCCGGCCCCCCCGGGAGCCGGCTTTCTCTTTGCCTTTGGATACTGATTATTCCCTTCTACAGGCCGAAAGCATAATAGTAGGTACCGGGATAGTCTTCGTAGATTCCTTCCAGCATGACTCCCCCCTCTTTGCCTTCAAGGTATTTACGGAGTTCCTTTTCGGTAGTGATGGTCTTTTTATCGATGTGGGTAATGATAAAGCCCTTTTCGATCTTGGTTTCGTTTTTCAGCTTCCCGTTGCGGAGGGTTTTCACCCGAAGTCCGCCTTCAATGCCCAGCTTTCGGGCGGTTTTTTCATCAAGTTCCTCCAGTTCTGCGCCAAGGATGTTGATCACGTCCATGTTTTCCCTGCTCCTCATTTCGGTCTCGCCGTCCCTGTTTTTAAGGATCACTTCGTAGTTCTTTTCCTGGCCTTTCCGGTCGATGGTAAGCATGACTTTATCGCCCGGATGCTTGCGTCCGATAATCTCCTGGAGTTCGGCACTGGATTTTACCTCGTGATCGTCTACGTTCAGGATCACATCTCCGGTTTTGAGTCCGGCCTCAGCTGCAGCACTTTCAGCCATGAGGCTGTCCACATAGACCCCCTCGGTAACATCGAGATCCTTTTGTTCAGCCAGTCTGGCATCTACGCTGCGGATCATGATACCCAGATAGCCCCGCTGCACCATGCCATACTCCCTGAGGTCGCCAATGACTTTAGCCACGATGTTGGCCGGAATGGCAAAGCCATAGCCGGCATAGGTGCCGGTAGGACTTGCAATGGCGGTATTGATGCCAACGAGTCCGCCCTGCAGATTCACCAATGCACCCCCACTGTTGCCGGGATTGATGGCTGCATCGGTTTGGATGAAGGACTCGATTGCACTCTTGTCGCGAAGGATGTTGATGTTTCGGCCTTTTGCACTTACGATGCCCGCTGTTACAGTTGAGTTCAGGTTGAAGGGATTCCCGACTGCCAGTACCCATTCACCGACTTCGATTTCGTCGGAGTTGAGCAGGGGAATGTAGGGCAAATCTTTTGCCTTAATCTGTAAAAGGGCCAGATCGGTCGAGGGGTCGGTACCGATCACTTTGGCCTTGTAAACCTGGTTGTCGTCCAGGGTGACCTCAATCTCATCTGCTTCGCTAATGACATGGTTGTTGGTTACAATGTAGCCATCGGCACTGATGATGACCCCGGACCCGGTTCCCACCCGTGGGTGCGGGCTTTGTTGTTGTTGGGGTCCAAAAAAATAATGGAAGAGGTCGTTCCCGAACATATCGCGCTGAGACTCGGGCATTCTTCCGCCATAGGGATTGGCCCGCTGCATCTTGGTCGATTTGATGTGGACCACGGCAGGCATCACTTGTTTGGCCACGCCGGTGAATTCAAGTGGGACCACTTCGCCGTGCTCATTCACGGTATAGGTGGCGCCGACAACCGGGCTACCCTGTATCTGTGCATAAGCTGCTGCAGGTGCGCTGTGGTCTTCGAATAGTTTGATGGTAGCATAGGTGAGGGCGCTGCCCATGATTGCTGCCAATACGAATAATGCAAAACGTTTCATATTAATGTCCTCCTAAATAGTATTCCTTTTTTGATAAACTTCGGTAAATAAACTCAAAGACAATGCCCGCAGGTACACAAGAGCTGTTAAAAAAGGTTAAACATCGTTAATTCAGGGTGTTGGAGGATTTTCGCGGGCTTGCATCCAGCTGTTTTTCCGGTGTAAGAGCTGACTTAGTGTCAGCCGTATAAGGAGGGCTTTTCGGTTCGGTTCGTTTACAGATACCTTATCCCCTGCCTGACTCCACAGGTGGTGACATTTTCTTCGTACCGGGAGACGGCAAAGCGGAGCAAAGCGGTGGGGGAGGGGGCTATAACCGCCCTCTATTTACGGGTGTTCTTGATGTAGAACCAGATTCCCGTAAGAACAATGAGTTCGCCTGCGATAAAAATGGGCCAGGGGAAGTGGCCGGGCTCGTAGCGCATAGCCCACTCAAGCACTTCAGGGTTTCCGGCTCGCAGCAGGGCGCCGGTTGAGAAGTGCTCCAGCATGTGTCTGGAGTAGTCAAGGATCCAGCTAAAGATGAGGACAAGGGAACCTGCGATCAGGAAGAGCCAGCTACGCTCGGGGATGAAGCTGGGCAAGTTGCGTTCGGCCCGAATCAGAATGATGAGTGCAAAAAGGATCATGGTGAGTGCCACGATGACAGGCGATACTACGGGTCCGGTCCAGGTTGTGGGGATGAGGAAGAGGATGTCCCAGGTGAGCAGGCTTTGGGGCCAGCCCAGGAGGAGCCAGAGGAAGAGGTAGTAAAAGAGGTCCCAGATGGCAAAGCTGTAGAGGAACCAGGCGAAGCGGGTGCTGAATCGGCGGGCGGCCAGCATGCTGATGGTGATGAGCATGACCAGGGTAGCGGCTTCGCGCAGGATCTCGGTGAGGGCGAGTTGGGGAGGGATGGGGGAAAGGGGAAAATCGAAGCCTTCGGGATAGAGCAGAGCCCGCATGTAAACCACCACGGCACTTTCCAGAAATCCCATGGCAATGGCAAAGCTGGTCACAACAAAGAATTTGCCGGAGAAGGTGAGGGCTTTCATTTTGTGGTCATTTTTGGGGTATACCAGGCAATTGCCGGGTGGGGGGATCCGTTTCAGCGAATCCCCAGGTAAGACATGACCTCTTCATTTCCCTGGAGGGCATGGCCGGGGAGGGGGTGTTCCTGATCGAATACGATCAGTTCCTCGGGTTCCAGAATGCGGATTTTGTCTTCAACATAGCCATTATCGTAGGTCAGACGGCCAGCGTTTAGCTTCAGATGGTGGGCCAGGAAGTTGTAGGCTGCACAGCGCTTGGTGTAGCCATAGTCGTGCCGTTCGAGGGGAAGATGAACATTCTCGACCCGGTGCTCGGCATCGTAGAGGGCATATACCTTCTGGATGTAGGGGAATTCGATGTTGGGTGTATTGCGTGTCCAGTCGGCCCCGTTGGAAATGAGCAGCATTGGCCGGGGGGCGCAGAGGGCAGCAATCTCTACGTTGTTGGTCTGGTGGTGTTCGCTGCGGTGAATGGGCATACCGCTTTCGCAGATGCAGCCGCCGAAGAAGTGAGCCGAAACCTGGACCACCGGAACCGACACCTTGATGCGCTGATCAATGGCGGTGAGCATGAAGGTTTGGGTGCCACCACCGGAACCACCGGTCATTCCGATCCTTTCCGGGTCCACATCGGGCCTTGAGAGCAGGTATTCCAAAACCCGCCTGCTGTTCCAGGTTTGCAGCAGCAGGGCAATGGGCATTTTGTGTTCCACCTGGTGTGATTCGCCATAACCCAGCATGTCGTAGGCAAAGACGACGGCTCCCATGCGGGCGAACATGGCACAGCGGCTCTGCACGTCTTTGGAGAAGCGCTTGTCCTTTGCATGTCCGTGCGGACTCAGAATGGCCGGGCAACGACCATTGTTTTCAATGGGCCGGTAGAGGTTGCCACAGATCCAGAAGCCGGGAAAGCTTTCAATGGCGATGTTCTCGACGATGTAACCTTCCATCTTACGTGTGCTGTGGATGAGGGGATTGAACTTGCCTTCAATGTCGGGCATGCGGTTGAGTTGCATGCCCAGGATGATGCCCTCCCTGATGGTAGCGGCTCGTTTTTCCCAGGAGGGAAGGTCGCTCCACTGTGAAGAAAAGGCCTTCATCCGGAGGTTGGCTTCATCTTCGGTCCAGTGTGCTCCCATACAAAGCAGATGATCTGAATTGTTTGTCTGGGACCTGAGTGCCATGAAGCTTGTGAGGAAAATTGAGAACAAGATGAGGAAGGTGCTGCGGTTTTTCATTTTGATTTCTTTGTAGATTGCATCTGCAAATTAGGAAAAAGCCGGGACCTGGGTCCTTTTACAAAGACATATTTCTATAGAAATGGAATTGAAGCATTGCTTCGATTGCACCGATACCCTGGTGCTTGATGCAATCCACAACATTCCGACGCGTATCTTCGGAAGGACAAGGGATGGATTTTTTTGGCCTGTAACCGGCAGTTTGCCCGGGATATCGGGCTAAGTAATGCTGAGCTGATGCTTCAATCCCGGGTCCTTATGCGGCAGAAGAACAAGATGGAGGCCATTCAGGCCTTTGCGGGATGCACAGGCCAGGATGATTGAGTCGGAAAAATGGCTTCACCGGGGATGCTGGGTGCCGTCTTGTCCAGGTAAATGCCGTCTTATCCAGGTAAATGTCGTCTTGCCCAGATGTGTGTCGTCTTGCTCAGGTGAGTGTTGTCTTGCTCAGGTGAGTGTTGTCTTGCTCAGGTGAGTGGCTTTTTTGCTCAGAACTTAATGCGACGCTGTACCGCCCTTTTCAGGGCATTCGCTTCTTTGTTGGCTGTTTCCGAAGCCCTGTTGCCCGTATTCGGTCTGTCGGTGTCTGCCGTCGATTGCCTTGTTCCCGGTCCTTCTGTCGTCGATCGTCTTGCTCCCGTTTGTCCTGTCAGCAGTGGCCCCGCTGTCGCTTGTCTGTTTGCCGGTGTTTTGCGGGCTCGTTTTTGGTTTACATAGGCATTGTAGGACAAGTAAAATGCGATCCAGAAACAGATCATCGTTAGCACAATGATGCTGTAGCTTTTTAGATAGAGTCCCCTGAAGTTCCACAGGCAGCATTTGGAGGGCTTGTTTTTCTGGTAGATGACTTTGAGTCTGGTTCCGGGTTCGAAGGCGTAGTATGGCGGGCCATAGGTGGTATAGCTGCTGTCGCCCGCTGTGTAAATAATCGCGGAACGGAGGATGTACCGGGTGCTGCCGTCGAAGCCTTCCTTTCGGAGATAGTCGTTTCGGCAGACCAGTCCAATCGTTCGCTCGCCCGAACTGATCAGGCGCCAGTGCCGTGAGACCGGGAGGGCCAGGATCAGGGCCAGGATGGCCCAGAATGCGGGCTTGCTTATACTGTAAACCTTCACGCTTTTGTACTTTATAGGGTAAATTTCTAAATTTATTCCTTATCGGAGCACGAGCAACTAGTGCTTTCACCCCTTGTTAACCATAAAAATCTATGTATATGAGAGTCTTGAGAGTTTCAGGAGCGCTCATGGGCCTGTTGATGTATTGTGCAGGATCCGTGGCCATTGATCCGAATGATACCAGGATGCTTGCCCAGCCTGCCCTGAGTGATGCGCACATTGCCTTTATTTATGCCAATGACCTCTGGGTGGCGGATGTCGATGGCTCGCATCCACGGCGCCTCACCGTTGACGAAGGGGTGGAGGCCAATCCGGTTTTTTCTCCCGATGGGAAAACCATAGCCTTTAGTGCCCAGTATGATGGGAATACCGATGTATTTATTGTGCCTGTAGAGGGTGGAGTACCCAAACGTCTTACCTGGCATCCAGGACCCGACCGGGTGGTGGATTTCATGCCCGACGGACAGGAAATCCTCTTCAGCTCTTATCGTTCCACTCACACCAGGCGTTATACCCAGCTTTTTAAGGTGCCTGTCGGGGGTGGTTTCCCAAAGCAACTCGAGATCCCCAATGCCTCTGATGCAAGCTTTTCGCCCGATGGCAGCAAACTGGCCTACAATCCCGGACGGGAGGTCTTCCGGCAGTGGAAGAATTACAGGGGAGGAACCATGTCGGTGATCTGGATTGTTGATATGGCCGATTACAGCAAAACAGAGATTCCCCGGCCGGAGGGCGGTTGCAATGATGTGAATCCGATGTGGATTGGCAATAAGATCTTCTTTCTGAGCGACCGGAACGGCGAGTTCAACCTCTATGCCTTTGATACCGGCAGTGCCCGGATCGAACAGTTGACATTCCACGAGGACTTTCCCGTTCTGGCTGCGGCCCATCATGGCAGCAGCATTCTCTACGAACAGGGTGGCTATCTTCATCGCATCGGACTTGCTGGTGAGAACGCAGAACGACTCAAGGTGGGCATCGCCACAGACCTTCAGGAGCTGCGGCCGCGTTATGCCAGGGGAGCCCGCTACGTTCGCAGTGCAAACATCTCTCCCTCGGGTGCGCGGGCGGTGTTCGACTTTCGTGGGGAGATTGTGACCGTGCCTGCCGAAAAAGGCGATCCCCGAAACCTCACTTTCACACCCGCTGCCCATGAGAAGTATCCGGCCTGGTCGCCCGATGGCAAGAGCGTGGCCTATTTCTCAGATGAAACCGGCGAGGCGGAGCTGCACATCCGGGCGCAGAATGGCCAGGGCCCTGTGAAGAGTTATCCCCTGGGTGGTACGGGATTCTATTCCGATCCGAATTGGTCGCCCGACAGCAGGAAGATTAGTTTTGTGGACAATGGCCGTAAGCTCTACCTGCTCGATGTGGCTACCGGTGCTATTCAGCAAATCGACAGTGATGAGGTCTATATTCCCGGCCCCTTCCGGGAATTGTTTGGCGATTGGTCATCGGACTCAAAATGGTTCGTCTACACCAAACTCTTGAAATCGCATTTCCAGCAGGCCTGGTTGTATTCTTTGGAGCAGGGGAAATCCTTTCCCATTTCCGATGGCATGTCGGATGTGGCAGAACCCTGCTTTGACCGCGATGGCAAGTACATTTTTTATTTTGCTTCGACCGATGCTGGTCCGGTCGTGAACTGGTTCGACCAGTCGACCGCCGATATGGAAATGACCCGTAGTATATACATGCTCACCCTGCAGAAGGAGACATTGTCGCCTTTTGCCCCGGAGAGTGATGAGGAAGAAGGAAAAGAGGGAAATGGGGATGAAAAAAAGGATGAAGAGAGTCAGGAAAAGGCCAGGCCTAAAAAGAAAGCTGAAGTCCCCGACGATGTGGATGAGGGTTTGAAGATCGATTTGGATGGCCTGATGATGCGCATTATTGCATTGCCCATTGGGGCCGGGGACTACAGCAACCTGGCCGTGGCTGACAAGAATCTGCTGCTTTTTGTCAAGCGGGAGGCAGGCAGGAGCCAGATGCTGAGCTATGACCTGAAGGAACGTAAGGAAGAGGTGGTTACAGATATGGATGCATTTGTACTATCGACCAACGGGAAGAAGATGCTTTATGCAAACGGGCAGTCCTGGTATATTTCCTCTGCGGGTAAGAAGCCTGCCAATGGGAAGGGACTGCTCAATCTCGATGCTGTACAGGTGAAATTCGATCCTGTGGCTGAATGGCCCCAGATTTTTGACGAGGTCTGGCGTGTAAACCGCGACTATTTTTACGATCCGAACATGCATGGAGCCGATTGGCCTGCAATGAAGGAGAAATATGCCGAATTCCTCTCCGACCTGGCCTGTCGCAGCGATCTGAACCGTTTGATAGAGTGGATGTGCAGCGAACTGGCAGTTGGCCACCATCGGGGTGGCGGCGGCGATAACCTTGTGGATCCCGATCGTATTGGAGTTGGTTTGCTTGGCGCAGACTATAAAGTGGAGAACAACCGATACCGCATTAGCCGCATTTTCGAGGGCTTGAACTGGAACCCCGGGCTGCGCGCACCACTTACAGAGCCCGGACTAAATGTAAAGGCAGGAGAGTATCTTCTGGCGGTGAATGGTGAAGCGCTCTTCGCCACACAGAATCTCTTCGAACCCTTTGAGAATACGGTGGGTAAGAATCTTTGTCTGACTGTGGGGCCCAATCCTGATGGGACCGGGTCGAGGGAGATACATGTGGTGCCTGTCTCTCAGGAGTACGACCTGCGTAACCGCGCCTGGGTGGAGGGCAACCTGAAGCATGTACATGAGGCCACCGACGGCAGAGTTGCTTACGTCTATGTGCCCAATACAGCCGGAGCCGGCCATGAGTATTTCAAACGCTATTTCTTCCCGCAGGCCAACAAAGAGGCCATCATTGTGGATGAGCGTTATAATGGAGGCGGCCTGCTTGCCGACTATTACATCGATATTCTGCGCAGACCTTACCAGAGCCACTGGACGATGCGCTATACCAATGATATCAAGAGCCCGACCGCGTCAATCCAGGGGCCGAAGGTGATGATTATCGATGAGAATGCGGGCTCGGGTGGAGATATGTTGCCTTACATGTTCCGTAAATTCGGGGTGGGCACCATGGTGGGCAAGACCACCTGGGGTGGCCTGGTGGGTGTACTTGGTTTCCCCGAGCTGATGGACGGTGGCTATATTACCGCACCTAACGTGGCCATCTGGACCGAGGACGGTTTTATTGTGGAGAATGTGGGGGTGGCCCCCGATGTTGAAGTGGAGCAGAATCCGGCCGATGTGATTGCCGGGAAAGATCCGCAGCTGGAAAAGGCCATTGAGCTTGTATTGGAAGAATTAAAGGTTCATCCTCCAAAGAAAGTCGAGAGGCCGGCATTTCCAAAGCGGGTGAGGTAAGGGGTGTATGAAGAGGCCTGGACGCCCGGGCCTCTCATGACCCGACACAATGCCTTAATCAGGAATAAACACTTGCTTCACGGGGCAAACGTATGCGGAAGGTGCTTCCTTTCGATGGTGTGCTGTTCACGCTGATCTCGCCACCATTTTTTCGGATAAAGGTATGGCAGAGTTTCAGTCCCAATCCGGTTCCACGTTCTTTGTTGGTTCCGTTCCGAATGTAGGTAGAGCCCAGATCAAAGATGGTTTTAAGTGCATCCTCTTCAATTCCCGTACCTTCGTCCTGTACCTCTATCAGGGTGTGTTTGGGACCGTCGGCAAGCCCGTTAACGGTAATACAGCTACCCTCGGGGCTAAACTTAATAGCATTTGACAAGAGGTTGCGAATCACCGTGTTAATCATATTTACATCGGCATAAGCAACGAGGGTATTGTCGAGGTTAAAGCTAATTTCCTGCTTCTTTAATTCGATTTGGTCGCGCAGCAGGGAGCAGTTTTCCCTGATGAGTTCACTTACATTGAAAGCCTGCCCCGTGGCATCGAGGCGCCCCGATTCAACCCTGGACCATTGCAGGAGGTTTTCAAGCAGATCATAGGTTTGCCGCGACGAGTCCGCGATGATTTCGATGATCTCTCTGATGTCCTTTTCATTCATCGCATCGCACTGCTTGGATACCAACTCGCCCAGCTCGGTAAGCCCGCCCAGGGGCCCCTTCAGGTCGTGAGCAATAATGGAGAAGAAAAGGTCCTTGGATTTGTTCAGCGATTCCAGTTTCTGCTGCTGTCTGCGATGATTCTCCATGATCAGGATCATCATCGTCACCAGCCCGCTTGTTACGATTAGTACAACGATCAGCGCATCAAGCACTTTTTCATTGATGGTTGTGAAGTACTGAACGAAGTTATTATCGGAAATCTCCCAAAACACCAGGCCGATGATGGCAAGAAAATAGGCCAGGATGATGAGGATCATTTTTCGGCCTCTGCAGGTCAGGGGAACCATGACGATAAAGCCAAAAAAGAAGGACAGGAAAGGCCCGGCTATGCCGCCATAGTATCGCCAGGTAAACGTCATGATAGTAATTCCAATGATGTTAAAGACAATTGGAATAAATGGGTTGGATGGCTTCTTTCTGGCGAAGAAATAGACCATAGCAACTGCGAGAGTCAGCAGGCAAACAGTGATTTTCTGGAGGGGTTCAAAAGCCCGGAACAGGTTAACGAGGGCAAAAAGTGTTCCCATAATCGTTGTGAGGAACAGGATCGCATTCTGACTACGGGCTTCCAGGGAAAATTTGTCAGGGGATCCAATAAGCTTGTCAATCATTACAGGTACTGTGGTGTGAAAAAAATAACAATAACACTGGTTTCAAACAGGGCCAATTATTATTTGTGGCCGCAATATACATGGATAATTCACCAAAAACAAGCCCCTTATTCTATTCTTTTGAATCCGGAACAACAGTCCCGTTTATCCAGAGCTGGTTTAAGTAAAGACCCCCTGTTACTGGCTGAGGGTTGCACGTATCAGGTATTTTTTGGTTTATTGGTGAAGGTCAATCGCTTTAGTTGAGGGGCTGTGAAACGATGGTCTGAGCCCGGATCTTCCGGCTTTGCGATTGTGCTCAAACTTTTATAGTTTGTAGGGATCATTTAAATATCCCATCAATGAAAAAACAAACACTACTGTTTACAATGCTGCTGACCAGCCTGATGCTTTCAGCACAAACCCCATCCGTCAAAAACTCTCCTGCGCTGAAGGAAGGAAGTCCGGAAAGTAGCGGAATGTCGCCGGAGCGCCTGGCCCGGATCGATCGCATGTGCGAGAAAGCAATAGCAGACGGACACATTCCGGGTGTGGTTGCCCTGGTGGCCCGTAACGGGAAGATCGTGTACTGGAAGGCTTATGGCATGGCAGACAATGAGGCCGGACGCAGGCTGAAGCGGGACGATATCTTCCGCATTGCCTCGCAGTCGAAGGCCATTACTGCAACAGCCGTGATGATGCTTTGGGAGGAGGGGCTGTTCTCCCTGGATGACCCGATTTCGAAATACATTCCCGAGTTTAAGAATCCGGAGATTCTGACCGGCTTTCATTATGCCGATACCACCTGGACCAGCAAGCCTGCCGAGGGGGAGATCACCATTCGGCAGTTGCTGACCCATACCTCGGGCGTCGGGTACGGGGTGATCGACCGGGACGAGCGGATGCGGATGATCTACGAGAAGGCCGGGGTCATGGACCTCTTTACCACAAAACCCGTAACGATTGAGGAGAGTGTCAGGAAGCTGGCGGCTTTGCCCCTGCATTTTGAGCCGGGTTCAGATTTTCTGTATAGTGAGGGGCTCGATGTTTTGGGCTATTTTGTTGAAGTGGTATCGGGCATGAGTTTCTCCGACTTTCTGGAGACCCGTATCTTCAAGCCCCTGGGCATGAACGACACCCATTTCTATCAGCCGAAAAAGAATGCCCCGCGCTTGGTGACTGTGCAGTATAAGCCCGAGGGCAAGTGGGCGCCTTACCCGGTGACCTTCTACGATCCGGCTTATCCTGTTAAAGGTGCCAGGACCTTCTATTCGGGCGGTGCCGGCCTCAGCAGTACGGTACACGATTATGCTGTCTTCCTGCAAATGTACCTGAACGGTGGCGAATACGGGGGCATCCGTTTGTTGAGCCGCACCACCGTGGAGACGATCATGCGCAACCAGATTGGTGACATCTGGGGCGAGGACAGCCATCGCCAATTCGGGCTGGCCTTCGATCTGATTACCGAGGCCGGTCAGGCCAAGGGCGGTTTTGGCAGTGAAGGAACCTTCAGTTGGGGTGGTTACTTCAATACTTCCTACTTTGCCGATCCGCAGGAGCAGACCATCGGTCTGATTTTCAAGCAGACCCGCGATGTGGGGGGTGACGACAGCTCAAGGAAGTTCCGGCAGCTGGTTTTTCAGGCCATTGACGATTAAAGGCGGAACAGGTCAACAGGCTTTGGTCGGTATGGAACGGCGAGGATGGCTTATCACAGCGCCCTGGCCATTCTGCGCCCGGATGTGCAGCTTCGCCTCACCGGTTTCATCTGAGAAACAGGCCATGCTCATGCCATCGGGCATCATTGGCTTGGCTCTGAATCCGGTCGTTTGTCATTTACCGAAGTACAATCTTAAACCTATGAAGAGCATTGCCATTTTCCTGTCCGTCTGTTTTACCCTGGCGCATGCTGCCCTGATGGCGCAGTTGCCTGCGGACGCAGCCCTCCTGGACAGTTATCGGGAAGATCACCGGGTTTTTGAGATCAACAAGGAGGCCCCGCATGCCGTGAGCTTTCCCTTTCGCAGCCGCGATGCTGCCCTGCTTGGCAATCGTCTCGCCAGCAAGCATTTCCTGTCGCTCGACGGGCTGTGGCATTTCCATTTTGCAAAGAATCCTGCCGGGCGGCCGGTTGGTTTTTACGAGCCGGGTTTTGAGGCTTACAACTGGGATCAGATTCCGGTCCCGGGCAACTGGGAGCTCTATGGTTACGACCATCCGATCTACCTCGACGAGCGCTACCCCTTCGAGGCCGAATGGCCGAAGATGCAGCAGGACTATAATCCGGTTGGTTCCTATTTGCGTGATTTTGAACTCAATCCGGATTGGGAAGGAGAGGAGGTCTACCTGCATGTGGGGGCTGCCACCTCGGCCCTGTACGTCTGGATCAACGGCTCGTTCGTCGGCTTTTCGCAGGGCTCAAAGACCCCAGCCGAGTTTAATATAAGCAGGTTCTTACAGCCCGGACAGAACCGCATTGCCTTGCAGGTTTTCCGTTTCAGTGATGCCAGTTATGTGGAGAGTCAGGACATGCTCCGCCTTTCCGGGATTGAGCGGGAGCTTTACCTCTATGCCCGCCCTATGGTACAGATCAGCGATTTCTACCTTAGGGCGGGTCTGGTTCCGAATCCTCGATGGGCAGGCGGTGTAGCTGGACAAGCCGGGGCCCAGGGAGCGACGGGTTATGTGGTTCAGGGAGAGGGCCTGGTTCAGGGACAGGGACAGGCTCATGCTGGGGGCTTGACTCAGAGAGAAGTCCTGGCCCGGGAAAAGGGCCTGGTTCAGGGAGACGGTTCGGTTCAGGGGGAAGGCCAGGCTCATGTAAAGGACCTGGTTCATGGAGATAACCGGGGAGGGCTGATTCAGGAGGCATTCTCTCCGGCCAAGGATCTGGTTCAGGGAGAGCCCATGGCCAGGGGAGAGGATCTTGCACAAGAGGAATTCTATCTGGACGAGGGCCTGCTCGATGTGCAGGTGAATCTGCGTCAGTTGGACCAGGGCAATCATTCGCTCTTCTTAATGGCCGAACTGCTCGATGAGGAGCACAGTATGCAGCCTCTTTTTGAAGAAACCCTGAGCCTGGAGATGCCGGCAGGGGATAGAGCTGACCGGGAGCTGAGTAAAGCCGGGCATTTATCCGATACGCAGTGGTCCAAAGCTGCCCTGCAGTCTGGGAAAGTCCAGGGGGCCCCAACTACCCCGTATTCAGGAAACGACTATGGGTTTGCAGCCACTTTGCCACCTCAAAAGACCCCCGGTTTTCAAACCGTCCAGAAGTCAGGAAATACCGATGGGACCAAAGCTGCCCTGCAGCTTCAAAACAATCCGGGGTCCGAAATCTCCCTGCATTTTGAAGCACGAATTCCTGGCATTGAGCCATGGAGTGCCGAGCGCCCTCGCCTCTACAGGCTTTTGCTTAGCCTGATCGACAGTGAAAGCGGGGAGGTCATTGAGGTGGTGAGTCAGGCCATTGGATTTCGTACGGTGGAGATTCGCGGGGGGCAGCTCCTGGTGAATGGCAAGGCCATTGAGATTCGGGGTGTGGATCGCCATGAGACCGATCCCCGGACGGGCCATGTTATTTCCCGGGCACGCATGGAGCAGGATATCCGGCTGATGAAGCAGCACAATATTAATGCGGTGCGATCGAGCCACTATCCGAACCACCCGTACTGGTACGAACTATGCGACCGATATGGACTGTATGTGGTCGATGAGGTGAACCTCGAAAGCCATCCTCTGGCCCTTAGTGAGGAAACCCAGATTGGGGATGAGCTGTCTTGGTTGCCTGCCTGTATGGCCCGCACCCGACGCATGTTTCACCGCGATAAGAATCATCCCTCCATCATTGTTTGGTCGCTTGGGAACGAGGCCGGGCACGGCCGTATTTTTGAGGCCACCTACGATTGGCTGAAATCGGTCGACAGCCGTCCGGTGCAATATGAGCCGGTCAAACTGGGGCGCTATACCGACATTGTTTGCCCGATGTACCCCTCAATTGAGCGAATCGAGGACTATGCCAGGCAGCACAGCGACCGGCCACTTATTATGATCGAATATGCTCATGCGATGGGCAATTCGGTGGGCAACCTGCAGGACTACTGGGATGCGATCAGGCGCTGGCCTCAGTTGCAGGGTGGACACATCTGGGACTGGGTCGACCAGTCGCTGCTCTATGAGAATGAGAAGGGCGTGTCCTACTATGCTTATGGACATGACTACCATCCCGATTTGCCCACCGATGGGAATTTCCTGAACAACGGGCTTGTCGATCCCGACCGCAATCCCCATCCCCACCTGGCCGAGGTAAAAAAGGTTTATCAACCGGTCGGTTTCTTTGCACCCGATGCCTGCTCCGGGCACTTCGAAATCGAAAATCGCTATTTTTTCCGCGACTTATCGGATTACAGCATTGCCTGGGAAATCATTGAAGATGGGCTTCCCCTTGTGAAGGGGGGTACTGCACTTAATGTCGGCCCCCGGGAACGGCAAGCGTTTGACATCGATCTGTCGGCACTGGAGTATGATCCGGCAAAAGAGTATTTTATATGCCTCAGCCTTTTGCAGGCAAAAGCCGATCCGCTGATTCCCATTGCTTATGAGCTGGCCTGGGAGCAGTTTTTGCTGGCCTCGCCCGAACAGGCAGATGCTGAATCTCGAGCAGAAAGCCACTCCGAAGGTACCATTGGAGCGGGGCCGGAAGCAGTTCTGGGTATAGAAGAAAACGACAGCCTGCTGTGTATCACGGGAGAGGGTTTCGAGCTGGACTTCTCTCGTGAAAGCATGTTGCTCTGCCAGTACCGCCTCGACGGGAAGGAATTGCTGCTTTCGCCGCTTACCCCTGATTTCTGGCGTCCCCCTACCGACAACGATCTGGGCAACGGCATGCATGAATGGGCAGCCATCTGGCGCGATGCCTGGCAGCAGACCCGCCTGGGCAATCAGCGTATCGAAAGCATAAATGAGGGCATCTACATTGCGGCTGAGTATTCCAGTACCAGGCCTGCAATGAACTACCAGATCAGCTATTTAATTCATCATGACGGAGCCCTTGATATCGATTTCAGCTTCCGCCCAATGGCAGCTCAGGGACAAGACCCGCAGAAAGCTGGTATTCCTGATGAACCCGGGGCCCGATTGGATATGGGGGAAGGGGCAATTCCATTGAACGGAGCAGGTCCGGTTAGTGGTGCAGTCGCTCCGGATGGAGTAGGCCTTGGAAATGGGGGCGTTTCTGCGGATGGGCTAAGCCCGGGAGATGTAACAGGCTTGGTTGACGGAGTAGCTCCTGCAGACGGGGCCTTTCCTGCGGTTGGTGCAGTCCCTCTGGATGGGTCAGGCTCCCGGCTTTATGCTGAATTGCCCGACCTTCCTGCCATCGGCTTTCAACTTATACTGAAGGACAGCCTTCAATACATGGAATGGTACGGGAGGGGCCCGCATGAGAGCTATGCCGACCGATTGCATTCGGCACGGATCGGGCACTACAGTGGACGGGTCTGGGATCAGTTACACCCCTATATGCGCCCCCAGGAAAGTGGCAATAAGACAGGGCTCAGATACATCAGATTAACAGATGTCGAGGGATGTGGCCTGCAGGTCAGCAGCACCCGGCCCTTCCAGTCCTCGGCCTGGCAGTTGCAGCCCGAAGCCCTGGACTATTCTCCGCCAGAGCAGGGGGGAGAATCGGCCTCGGGGCTGGTCCCCCTGAGCAGCAGACATGGGGGCGAACTTACTCCTGCTTCTGTGGTAAGCTGGAACATCGACTTCCTGCAGATGGGGGTGGGTGGGGATACCTCCTGGGGACGGATGGTGCATCCGGAATACCGCATCCCTGCCCGCGACTATGATTTTAGCCTGCGGCTAAGCCCCCTGCGATCGGCACGATAAAATTTAACCCTTCTTTTCCGCGCTGCCTTTAAGCCGGGTGGCCCGATTTTTGTACATTTGCAGCTACAATACCGGGGCTGAAATGGATTTGACAGCGGAATGAATCGGTATGTAAGCATGTCGAGCGTGGTGATTTGGCTCGTAAAACCCAGGTCTCACACTTATAATTGGCGAAAACAATTACGCTCTTGCTGCTTAATCTCACCAAGTGAGCTAAGCTTAATTCCTGCATAAGATGTGGGGACGAGACATCTCCGGGTTCCTTTTGCCCTATCGGGTTCCCACCAGGAGGTGCTGTAAGAACGGGCTAGCTACCGTCGAAGTTCCGTCGCCGGGGCGAAACACCAGGAACTAAGGTTTGGATCGGTTGCCTGACGCCTGTCCTCTCCCGACAATCAAGCCCAGGCTAAGCATGTAGAAAGCATATGGGTTTTCCGTTTGGACCGGGGTTCGACTCCCCGCAGCTCCACTAAAGGACACTAAGACCACCCGGTTTCAGGGTGGTTTTTTTATCTCCTGTCAATAGTGGTGTAAATATTAACCCAAAAATGCCCACTATTTCAATCGAAAAATGCCCACCTCTTCAAATTCCTTTTGATTTCATTTAGCAGGTTTTACTTAATGTGCTAAAATCTTTCGCGAATAGACGGAGTTGCATGACCCGCAGGGGTGGGGAACTTCCTGACTCTCCACCCAAGATTCTACTATATGCAGGATGTTTGATAGAGGGCAATTTGGGTGAAGCCGAAGGTGGAATAGTGTATTCGCTGTTATACGAAGTATTTTTTACTTCAAATTTTGCTTTTATTGTTTAAAAGAATAAAAAATAACGTGGAACTTTTTGCATGTATTCTTGATATGATGAGCCATAAGTTTTAAGACAGTATTTTTCTTCTGTTATAACTATCAAATGAGTAATAACATTCATCAAAATACATAAAACAAATAAAAAGACCGAAAGAGAGGCTACTGTCAATCCCAAAATCATTAACCCATAGTAAAAATACAATGGATTACGTGATATCTTGTACATTCCTTTTTTAACTGCTTCATTTTCTGGAGTAGAAACATAATTGTATGTTGAAATTATATTTCCTAAAAAACCCAGTATAAAAATACCTACCCCAATATAAAACCATAGCGTTCCAATTTTTAACGGTATCCATATGCTTAGGATATAGAAACTAAGCATAAAAAAAGATATTGCAATTGCTAGTTTTTTTTCATAAGAAGTATACCATGACGTATCACCCATTCGTTTTGATAGTTTTTTATTTGCCCCGACGATGATGTGGAGGAATAACATTACAAGGCAACCCAGCCACACATTTGTTAAACCAATAGACAATTCTATAAAATCTTTCATTTTCAGCTCCTTATTTTTTATTTGCAACTATTTCAAAAACTATTTTGTATAACGTGCCGGTGTATGGTTCGTATCCCGGAGGTTATGTACTATACCCATTATTACTCATTGTTTTTTATTGTTAGTCAACGAATGTTTCTTTTAGAACCGCTTTTAATTCTTTTATTTCGTGTCTGGAGAGTGTAGCTATACTCTTTAGGATTCGTTGTTTGTCAATGGTCCGAATTTGATCAGCAACAATCCAAGCTGTTTTATTGTTATGCTTCACTTCAATTCTTGTTGGATATTTTCTTGAAGATGTTGTCATTGGCGCAATTGCAATTGTCCGCAGATATTTGTTCATTTCATTTGGCGAAATAATAATACATGGTCGGGTCTTTTTATTTCACTTCCAATTGTCGGATCAAGATTGACCAGCACTATTTGGTACTGTTTTAGTTCCATTCTTCCAAATCTTCGTTTTCAAAAACATTACCAAATAGAAGCTGATCATCTCCTTCCTTTGCCATTTTATGTACATTGTAAGCTCCCGCTTACAGTAGTGTCTTTGACAGTCTCAAGCCTTTTGAATTTCCAATTTTTATTACTGATAATTCCATAAGCGGGTCTGTTATGGTGTAATTACAAAGTTAGCACATATGCTTTCATGTCAAAATGGATATTTCCTTGTGTTCTTAAACAATGGCTAACATTGTGTAAAAGCAATAGCGGTTCAGTTGCTTAATTCAAAATTTGTGCATTGTAACCCGCCATACCTTCTTGCTGGTTTTTCGTGAATTTGAAAAATTAAAGCAAGGTTTGGCTATGAGTTGTGCTGAAATTAAAGCTTTGGCTCTTAATCCACTACTGCTAATACACCAGGTGTATTTACCGGTTGAAAACCCAACCGCACATTCAAGTACATCTCATTTTGCTCGTGCTTCACAAAATTAAAAGAGCCTTCACGTTCCCACCACTCAAAGATCGGAAGAGTATATCATGTTAGGTATTTATATAGTCCGTTTAAGACGGAGAATCCTTCTATAAATAAGTGTTTTGAATGCTATTGTTCGTACCTTTGTAGTCAGTTAATGGTTATCATTATTAACTATGAAAGCAAAAAACATTTCCGCTCAATCCAATCAAATACTGGCCAATTTCAATCAGTTGGACAGAAATTGTTTTGCTTACGCTGATGCTGCAAAAGCACTACTTTGTTAATGACGCAGAGAAAATATTGATTCATCTTTATGAAGCACTTACTTGTTGCCTTCTCGGCTATGTTAATGTATTCATGCACAGAAAGCCTTATTGTGGATGAGTCGATTATCGATTTTGATAGGTATCACGAGGTAATGCCTGTAATGCTTTCTCAATTCACTGTAGATACTGTATTGTATGTGAGTATTGGTGTAACGCAGACAGCCTTCAGCAGGCTCTCTGAATCATATTTTCCAACAGTTTCCAACCCCTATATTGAAAACATTGGTGCGGCAAGGCAGGAAAGAATGGAGTATGTTTCTGACAGCGTTTATAAAGCACACATTGCACTTGAAGAAGGAGCTGTATTCAAGATTGGTTTCAGTTTTCCTGAATTATCAGAGCTGGAGTCATACGCATATGATACTATACCATTTTCTTCAAAGATTATATCGATACAGTATTTTCCTGAAGCCAAAGAGGTTGATAATAGACTTCTGACTTTGGTTAGGTTGGAAGTTGAACCTTCTGGGGCTAAACCAGAAACACAGTATGAGATAACTGTGATTGCGCAAGGGACAGATAGTACTGACATTTTGGGATTACCCCTCGATTCTTCTTTTATGTTGCCAAGTTTATGCAATTTATTTTCGGAGGATCAAACCATTATTAAGGACAGAAGCTATCCATATGTTCTTCAGTTTAATGCCCCTTCACCCAAGAAGCTTTTCTTCTCAAAAAAACATGATAATACACCCTTCAAGGTTGATTTCTATTATGAACCTCCAAATTACACGATTGCGAGGGGCCCAGATGGGGATTCCGAAAACTATATAATTGGTCACAAGGCCATTATCTATTTTAGGACTCTGTCAAATTCGTATTACAAACATTTTGCCGATCGTCAGAGCCAATTCTACGCACGTCAGGGTGATCCATTGTATGGTGTTGGAGAACCAGTTAAGGTGTTTTCGAATATCAAGAATGGTGAAGGCATATTCGCTTCCTACGTAACAGACTCTGTATCTATAACTCATGAACAATAGCAATATGGTCTTTCGCAGTATTCTCATAACCATATTGTTTGCCTCTACTTTTGGGGTATCTGGACAAGTACAGGTATCAGGCATTGTCTTTGATAAAAATACGGGCGAAACTCTCATAGGAGCGACTGTTCTGAATTCGGCATCCGGCAAAGGCACAACAACAAACCACTATGGACAATTTTATATTGAGATAACACCACAGGATTCTGCAAAAGAGATCCTGGTCTCATATGTGGGCTATACTACATTCAAACAGCTGATTGACAGCTCAGGGTTGTACCAGGTGTTTCTTGAACCTTGTGAAATTGAACTAAGTGAGGTGGTAATTAGTTCAGAAAAAGGGAATAAACCTAACAATAAAATAGGCGCATTCACTCTCAATACCACAGAACTAAACAAAACTCCGTCATTCTCTGGAGAAACAGATTTAATTGACATTTTAACACGTGTACCAGGTGTGGCAATAACTGGTGATGGCAATAGCATATTGAATGTCCGGGGTGGTAGCAGTGACCAAAATCTGTTTCTCATTGATGATATGCCTCTTTATTATGTGGGTCATTTGGGAGGCCTACTCTCAACATTTAATACAGATATAATTAAAACCGTTGATTTTTATAAGAATGGTTTTCCAAGCAATTATGGAAACAGGCTGTCATCAATCGTAGATGTGAGGACTAAGGACGGGAATATGAAAGAGTATGAAATCAATGGTACTCTGGGATTGATTTCTTCGAAACTCAGCATTAATGGCCCTATTATCAAGAACAAAGCATCGTTCTTGGTATCAACTCGGATAAATACCATACCAATTTTCAAATGGATCTGGGACTTGGGAATTGGATATAGGTTTTCGGATTCAAACATGAAGTTAAACTATATCATATCGCCAAAGGACAGAGTATATTTTAGTTACTATAGAGGCAAAGACAGAGTAAGCTTTCAAAGCGATCTTGATCTTGGTTACAGCTATCAGGATGTCTCCTGGGGAAATTCAGCCGGTTCTCTCCGATACACCAGAGTATTGGGCAATAAGCTGTTTGGGAGCCTGCTTCTCGGTATAACCACCTACAAGTATGACAATTCCATTGAATCTAGCAAAGAACTCGGTTCACCCGAATCTGATGATTATTCATATCTGTTTTCGTCATCAATTTCTGATGCGTATTGTAAATACACAATTGAGTACTATCCAATATCATCTCTGAAAATTCTATCGGGGTATGAATTCGCACATCATAGGTACACTCCGGGTACAGAGTCATTGCATCAAAGCAGGCCAGACACTCCTGAGGTGAATTGGAACGGCGGATTCCCAAAGATTAGGGCTCAAGAACACAACCTTTTTGTTCATTCAGAACTAAACAACAAAGGCTTTAGCCTTAATGCAGGGACTAGAATATCGGTAATTCCAATATACAATGAGACACATTTCTTAGCGGAACCGCGTCTTATAGTCTCCCAGTCTTTAGGCAACTTTGCCTTTTCAGCTGCATTTGATTGGATGCATCAAAGCTTTCATACTTTATATAATCAAGGTACAGGTATTCCGATTGAATACCGAATTCCTGTGTTACAAAATGCGCCACCAGAACAATCAAGGATGTTATCAGCGATGGCTTCATTCATGCCTTCCTCAAAACCATGGATGTTCAAGATTGAGGTTTATAGAAAAGCGTTAAGCAATCTCGTTACCTTGAAAGAAGGTGTGAGGTTTACTTCAGCAAATGATGAAATTGAATCACTCATCTGGACTAATGGTACAGGTCATAGCAAAGGAATTGAATTTATGGTAAAGAAACACTATGGAAGATTCAAAGGGTGGGTAGGGGCAACATTCTCAGAAACAACCAGAAGCTTTGCTGAAATAAACGCTGGTGAGTCATATAGCTTTAAGTATGACCGCCCTATGGAATACAAAATGAATTTGTCCTATGAAATTACGAAAAGTATTTCTTTTGCAGCAACATGGGTATATGGCTCTGGTATTCCATTATCAATTCCTGTGGGCCAATATATTGACAATAATGAAGTTATCTTGATATACGGTAAGCGAAACAGTGTTAGATCAAGACCATATCATAGACTTGATATTGGCGTTACATTCACCAGAAGTACAAAGTGGGGAAGCAGTATTTGGCGATTAAGTGTCGTTAATTTATACAATAGGAAGAATCCATACTACTATTATTCTGAGTTCGACAATGGCTTTAAGGGTACAGGCGATTTATTGTTTTACGAGCAATCGCTAATCCCTTTGATGCCATCAATCAGTTATAGTTTCATACGATGAGATCTCCAAGACATCCGAGTTAAACTGCCTAATAAGAACTGTCATCCTGGTACGAAAATCACCCGCTCGGGTCTATCTGCCAAGCTAAAAGTAGATGCGTACTTTTTCTTAAACGAAGGAGTCCGTCTTTACAATCACGTAACATTTTACGGAAAATGGGCATCTGTCTTTTACCGGGCCTGCATTTGGAGCATTAACGTGTCCGTCTTTACAATCTTTTACAAATTATTAACATCTATACGTTTTGGAAATGATACAATTTCTGATAAAGAAGTTGAACGATCAAAAAAGCTATTTCAAGGGAATTCTATATGCATTAAATGTTGCATATTTTTGAATTTGGCGGTATCTTATGATACTTGTTCATCATAATTGATTAACTCTGATGCCCGAGAAAGATTCAGAATCCGAATTAGTTAACAGGTTGACTCATGGAGACCCGGTCGCTTTCTCTGAAATATTCGAAAAATATTTCCGGAAAGTATATGCCTTTGCGTTGCGATCCTTCAGGAATCAGGAAGATGCTGAAGGGGCCGTTCAAGAAGTGTTTTATCAATTGTGGAAAGACCGCTCCAAGCTTAAAGAATTAAGAGATATTGAAGCATGGATTTTTCGAATCTGTATTTTTTATATTAGAAATCATTATAGAAAACTGGCTGTAGAAAGAAAATATCTTAAGCATTTCGCAGAGACATATCTTGAGGGTGACTATTCAACCGTCGCTGATTTGGAATACAAAGATCTTCTTGAGAAAATTGGCAGGATTATCGAACAACTCCCTACACGTCAGAAAGAAATATTCAACCTTAGCAAGAAGGATGCTATGTCCAATCTTCAGATCTCGGAGAAACTGGAGATCTCGGTAAGAACTGTGGAAAACCATCTGTCAAGTGCCAAAAACTTTATCAGGAAAGCATTAATTGAAGACAATATACAGGTGCTATTGTTTTTCGCCCTTTTTGTTGATTGACAATCCTCGTGGAATCAGGGATACAACCACCTTTTTAAAACTCACTATTTAGAATAAGTAAATATTGAGGCGGGCAATGTGAGTTTTCCACCTGTTTCGTTACTGTATTAATACAGTTCTTAAAAGAAACTTCCTTCAGCTCGGAGCAGTGACTTGGCTGCCGGACAGTTTGCTTCTAGGTTAGTTGATATTTTGATTTTGAGTCCGGAAGAAAAGACCTTCCGGACTCACGTCCATTAAGTTGAATTACGAAATCGCATATATGGAAGTTGATCTTAATGTTATTAAAAGGTATTTTGAAGGCATAGAAGAAAAGGGTGATCTTAACCAGATTATCGAATGGTTTTCCAATCTCAAATATGAAAAAGATTTGGTAAACAAATATCGTCTGCTTTGGGACGAAATGAACGGGATTATGGACGCTGAGAGCTGTAACAGTTCAGCAATTCTGGGAGGGATATTTTATAAAATAAAGCAGGATGAATATACGGAGAAACCAAAGAACCAGGGGGTTCGTAGATTTCTGGATGTAGTATCGAAGATCGCTGCAATACTATTTATACCTCTTGTGATCTGGTTATGGATTCTTAATTTCAGGAATTCGTCCATATCCAGTGAAGGGGCATTTTCAGAAATTTACTCCCCACTTGGAACCCGAACCATGTTTTATTTACCGGATGGATCCAAAGGCTGGCTGAATGGTGGATCAACCCTGAAGTTCCCTGTTGAATTCAAAGGAAAGACCAGGGAAGTGGAACTTAAGGGGGAAGGCTATTTTGATGTGATGACAAACCCCGCAAAGCCTTTTATAGTCAAAGGAAAACAGATCAGTGTTGCTGCACTTGGTACCTCTTTTAATGTTCAGGCATATCCTAGTGATCCAGAAATTCGGATTACCCTCATAAGTGGAAATGTTCAAATATGGGAAGGAGAGAAGAGAAAAGCGGCAAAAATAGCCGGTTTAATACCAGGGCAGATGTTTACCTATTTTCCGGAAACTAGAATATACAGAGTGGAGAGCGTTAATACCAATTTGGTTACCGCATGGAAAGATGGGATGCTCACATTCAGAAATGAGCATTTTTCCGAGATTGTAAAAAAGATAAACAGATGGTACAATGTTGATATTCGAATACGGGATAAAGTCTTGGAATCATATAACTACCAGGCAACCTTTAAAGATGAAACCCTGGATGAGGTTTTAAAACTGCTGGAGTATTCGTCCCCCATCCGGTATCGGGATCTGGGAAGAGAACGAAAAGAAGACGGCACTTTCGAAAAAAGAAAAATTGAGTTGTATCATAAATAACTAATGTGCATTTAACCCTCTGATTATTATTCAGTTCTTTGACATCTTTGTAGTCACACTTCGTAAGCATCTCTTTTGTAGGCGTTTTGTTGAGTAGAGAGATGCTGAGGATTTCGTAGATTCTGCGGTCAACTTTCAGTTTGTTACCAACTATGGCAACAAGACAGTAAGCGAATATGGCACAATACACATGGATTTTTACTGTATTCAGGGAAGCCCACAAAGGATTTTGTCCTCAGATGCTGTTTCATTGATTATTACGTAAGCGATTTTTTCGAAGATTTTGTAATTGTGATTTTCATTAGCCTTGCCAAGATTTCGTCGGGTAACTGCCGGCAGGGTATCACCGGAATATGTACCGGACCAAATCCCAAGTGATAGAACTTGGAATGATGCCCTTCCAGGCTCATGATCAGATCTCGCATGCTATCCCTTGAAGTTAGCTGACCGAAGACCATGCAAAGCATCTGATTCCAACAAGTGAAAGACTTAACATACTTGTTACCATCGTGTTTTGCCACACTTCGATCAAAAATTCGATGAGGGAGAAAACCTGTAAGCTGAGCGAAGATATATTTGCCTTGGTACATGGATTAATGCTTGTTAATAAGCAAAAATCCACATTTTCAATTCAAATCGTCACGCTATAAAACAGCTTTACAAGTGCGATGAACAAAGAATTTCAAAGAACGATTAAATTTTTTTAGTACCCACTAATGATCATAAATGATAATTGACCCATAACCAACAAAAAAATAAAGCTATGAAACCAGACATCTGACCAAAAAAACGGGGAAAGCGCGCTAACACTTTCCCCTGGAATTTAGCAAGTTACATAAGAATGTAAGTTTCCGATTTCAATAACCAGCTAAACCTTACTAAAGTATCAGTAGTGTCCGACTAAAAAAATAAAGAGAAGGGTACTCCCCGGAGGTTTCCCCTTCATGTTGTAGATTTGTTTTGCACAACAAAGAACAACATGG
>PDWJ01000206.1_pt1 | contig 88551 bp, 73 predicted proteins | sample 1430881 | NCBI WGS metagenome assembly PDWJ01 (sample SAMN01162460, study PRJNA174530) | Oral metagenome, whole genome shotgun sequencing project. | biome: Marine environment; feature: Marine mammal; material: Swab sample of the gingival sulcus; isolation source: swab sample of gingival sulcus...
CCTACAGAAGTGCCCATCCTCGTCAAATCACTTGATAAAGCGACGAGCTTCTCAAAGACGATTTCATTGCGCCCGGTTGGAAAAATTCTGCCTCATGGGCAACCGAAATCTTGAATGAACGCACGTGTCCCTCCAACACGGCTTGTTTGCGCCAGCTTTGCTTCAGTTCCGACGGGATCGCCGTGTTTGCCTTTACTTAAATCGGAAGGGGAAGAACGATTCGGAATGTCACATCGTCCTTTCTGCGGCGAAATCTGCGTTTATATCGATGATGCGGGCTTTTCTGCGTTCGTATGCAGCAAAAATACTCTGCCTGACAAGAGTCGTCAAGCAATATCTTTTTGATGAAGAGAGTTCAAGTACGATCGCATGCTCCGGCTCAAGCGGTCAAAAAAAAGAATCGTTGACAAATTTTCTTGCGTTAAATAGGGAAAATCAACAGCATGGTTCTTAATCTTCATGTAAGGGGTAGGAGGTGTATGGAATTGTTGTTGGTTACAAGCTGCTGATGCTGAATAATCCTAAGATGTCTGCTTCGTTCATGACATATGCGTGATCTTATCGTTCTGCGAGGAAAGTCGATACGGTTTCTGGGGTACGGCTTATCACTTTGCATACTTGTAGGCCTGCTTGTCTATTACGTGTTCTCATCATCCAGAATTCAGACGTATCGTCAATCTCGGATCTTGCTGGACACGGTGGTTGATATTACTGTCGCCTGTTCGGACGAGAAGCTGGCAAATCAGGCGATTTCGGAGGCATTTTATGAGATGCAGCGGGTCGAGGCACTGTTCGATAAATATCACGAGAACAGTCAAATCGCGATGATCAATCAGGGCGATCGTCACGAAACAATTGTTCTTACTCCTGAAGTGCATACGCTTGTGCAGCGCTCATTAGACTACTCTCTTCTGACTGATGGCTTGTTCGATATCACCATCGGTGGACTGGTTGACCTGTGGGGGATTGGCACATCACACGAACAAGTCCCTGACACTTCCAGTTTGCAGAACATTCTCCCATACATTTCCTATAAGCAGGTCTCGATACATCCGGATAATAGTATTTCCCTTCAGAGTCCGAACACATCACTCGATCTTGGTGGAATTGCGAAGGGATATAGCATCGATCGGGCGATTCGGATTCTGGAACAGCATCAGATCGCGAATGCGCTGGTCAACGCTGGCGGCGATATCCGATGTATCGGCAACAAACCTGATGGAACTCCCTGGCGGATTGGCATCAAGCACCCTCGCAAAGAAGGAATCTTTGGTATTGTGGAGCTTGAGCATGCGGCGGTTGCGACATCAGGAGATTACGAACGATTTTTTATTCACGAAAGAACTCGGTACCATCATCTGCTCGATCCTCGAACCGGTATGCCGGCGAGGGAATGCCAGAGTGTCACGATTATCGCTCAAACGGCTGAACAGGCTGATACGCTTGCAACGGCCGTTTTCGTTATGGGCCCGGATCGCGGTTTAGCATTCATCGAGCGGCAGGAAGATGTCGAGGGGATGATTATTCAGGCAAGCGGTGAAGTCATCGTTTCCTCCGGGTTCACCTTTCAACCGATGTAATACAAACAATTGGCGATTGGCGATGGTCAATCACTGGTTGCCAACAAACGAATGGAACTCAAAACTTTTAAGCACGGAATTCATCCGACGTATTACAAAGAGCTGACCAAAGACAAGGCCCCTGTCGATATGCCGCTCCCAAAGGAAATTATTATTCCATTGCAACAACATATCGGAGCGCCTTGCAAAGCGGTGGTGAAAGCCAAAGATGAGGTCGCTGTCGGAGATGTAGTCGGAGAGAGCGAGGCCTTTGTCTCCAGCCCTGTCCATTCCAGCGTATCCGGCGTCGTCAAAAAAGTTGAACCACGTCCTCATCCTGGGGGAATGATGATTAACTCGGTAGTGATTACGACCGGTGAAGGTCAACAAGCGCTTCCGGCACGCAAAGAGCAGAAAGATGCCTCCTCTTTTTCGCCAAACGAGATTAAAAGCGCGGTCAAAAAAGCCGGATTAGTCGGTTTAGGAGGCGCAGGTTTCCCAACTCACGTCAAACTATCGCCACCAAAGGACAAGCCGATCGATACGGTCGTCATTAACGGTGCTGAATGTGAGCCGTATTTGACATCCGACCATCATATGATGTTGGAACAGCCGGAAGATTTGATTTATGGAACACAATTGATTATGCGGGCCTTAGATGCGAAAAAAGGCTATATCGGCATAGAAGCCAATAAACCGCAGGTTCTTGAGAAAATGACGAGCCTTTTGGCCCAAGATTCCGATATCGATGTTCTTGCTCTGGAGGTCAAATATCCTCAGGGAGCTGAAAAAATGCTGATCAAAGCTGCCGTGAATCGCTATGTGCCGGCAGGGGGATTGCCGATGGATGTCGGTGTCAATGTGAATAATGCGACCGGGGCAGTCGCGATTGCCAGAGCGGTTCGAGACGATATGCCGGTGTTAGAACGAATTGTCACGGTGACGGGAAATGGCATTACCGAGCCTCAAAATGTCCGGGTTCGTGTGGGCACACCGATTAAAGATGTGATTGAGTTTTGCGGCGGCCTGACAACTTCAGCCAAAAAGGTGATTCTTGGCGGCCCGATGATGGGGATCGCCCAGTCGACCCTCGATGTCCCGGTGATTAAAGCGACTGGTGGAATTCTGATCTTGACTGATGCGGAAATCAGCGAGATCGAGCTGCATGCCTGTATTCGCTGTGGAAAATGTGTCAATGCCTGCCCAATGGGCTTGATCCCGTCAAAACTCGGATCGTTTATCGAACATAAAATGTTCGATAAAATCGAGGCATATAATGTCAATGATTGTATGGAATGTGGCAGTTGTGTGTATGTTTGCCCGACCAAACGCCCGATGGTCCAATGGATTCGGGTTGGAAAAGCGGTACTCCGTTCACGAAAATAATTCCTGGGATCAACAGACGTAAGAATTGTCAGACTGCTGCCTGACTGTAGCCGAAGATGTTTCTTGCGATGTGGTTAAAAATCTCACGTATTCTCATCTCTCGGTTCCACTCATAAATGACGATATTATGGGAGATGCCGACGGATGACATGCAGACGTTATGGACGAACAATTATTTGTGATTTCATCATCACCGCACATCGAATCTGAGGATACGGTTCCGAAGATTATGTATACGGTGGTGCTTGCGCTGATTCCAGCCATGGTATGCGCAGTAATCTTTTTTGGCCTGCGAGCGCTCTTGTTGCTTGTCACATGTGTCGGTTCATGTATGCTGACAGAATATATTTTTCAACGAGTCCGGAAAAAACCCGTCACCCTCAACGACTGGAGCGCTGTCATTACCGGAATTTTACTGGCGCTGGTGCTTCCTCCGAAACTCTCATTGCTGTCGGCAGCCTTGGGCAGTGTGGTGGCGATTGCGATCGGAAAACAGGTGTTTGGCGGCTTAGGGTATAATATTTTTAATCCGGCCCTGGTCGGACGGGCCTTTTTGCAAGCGACCTATCCGGTCGATATGACGACCTGGGTCAAACCATTTTATTACACGGCTTCGGCTGATTCGATTTCTGCGGCAACGCCTCTGGCGATGATGAAATTTGAGGCTCAAAGTACCGTCTTTTGGAAATTGCTCATTGGGAATATCGGTGGATGTCTGGGGGAAACATCCGTCATTGCCATACTCTTAGGCGGCGCTTATCTCATTTATAAACAATATAGTGAATGGCGTATTCCGGCAGCCTATCTCGGCACTGTATTCGTACTGGGAGGTATTTTCTGGATGATGGATTCCGGCAAATATCCAAATCCGTTTTTTCATCTGTTGTCAGGCGGCCTGATGCTCGGCGCATTGTTCATGGCGACTGACATGGTCACATCGCCTGTGACTCGGACCGGTTGCTGGATTTTCGGTATCGGAGCCGGTATATTGGTCGTGATTATTCGTTTGTTCGGCGGGTTGCCGGAAGGGGTCATGTATTCAATCCTGTTTATGAATGCCCTTACTCCGATGCTGAATCGCTATACAAAGCCGAAAGTGTTTGGGCAACGCAAGAAGGAGGCTGCATCATGAATAGTGTCATTAAGCAAATGTTTACTGTTTTGATCCTTGTCGGCTCCTTATCAGGGATGGTTCTTGCGGGTTCATACAGCCTGACCAAACCCTTTATCGAGCAACATAAGCTCGAAGAGCTCAAAGAATCCATTTTTGTGGTTTTGCCGGATGCCAAGAGTTATGAGGACATCAGCGCGAATGGCATTAAACTCTACAAGGGGCTGTCAGAGAGCAATGAACCTGCCGGCTATGCGTTTGTCGCCGAAGGCACAGGATTTCAGGGGGTTATCAGGATGATTGTCGGAATTGCTCCGGATTTGGAAACGGTGCTGGGGATGCAGGTGCTCGAACAGGTTGAAACTCCCGGACTGGGCGCAAAGATCACGGAAGACAGTTTCGAGCAGCAATTCTCAGGCTTACAGCCTGCCTGGGAAGATGCGTTAATCGTTGCATCACAGGCTCAAAAAGACGCAGAGGCAGGAACAGAAGAGGCTCCGGCAGAGCAAACGACTTTTGAGTTTTTAAGCTATGTGAAGATCGTGGAGCCGGATGACCCGAATGAAATTCAAGCCATTACTGGCGCGACGATCTCATCGGCGGCCGTGATTCGAATTATCAACCAGCATCTCGACGATGTGTGGGAAATGGTGCAAGAACAACACGAAAAGGAGGGAGCTCAATAATGACAACAGCAGCACACAAGCAAGACTCGTTTATGAGCGAGCTGATACGCGGCTTATGGCGCGAAAATCCAGTATTTCGACAACTGCTCGGTTTATGTCCGACCCTGGCTGTGACCAACTCTGCGATTAACGGATTGGCTATGGGCCTGGCGACATCCTTCGTGCTTATCTCATCCAGTTTCATTGTGTCGTTGATCCGGAAACAGGTGCCGAGCCAGGTGCGCATTGCCACTTTTACGGTGATTATCGCGACGTTCGTGACCGTCGCCGATCAGTTTCTGGCCGCGACCTTTCCTCCGATTAGTAAAGCCCTCGGCCCATACGTTCCGCTGATCGTGGTGAACTGTATTATTTTGGGACGCCAGGAAGCTTTTGCGTCCAAAAATTCTATAGGGAAATCCGTGATCGACGCGGTTGTGATGGGGCTGGGATTTGTCGCCACATTAGTCACCTTGGGAATCGTACGAGAAGTGCTCGGTTCCGGCTCGATCTTCGGTGTGCAGATTCTGAGCGACTGGTTCAAACCCTGGGTTGTGATGATTCTGCCTGCCGGCGCATTTCTGTCGTTAGGGATCGGCCTTGGCATTATTAATTCTATTGTTGGGAGGAAAAAAGGGTGATACATACCGGAGTCGTGGAGTAGCGGAATAATGGGGTTCGGTCATTCGGAAGGGTTTGGGTGTTTTATCCTGATCTTTCAGCCAATACTCCAGAACTCTAACACTCCAGTTTCTTCGATTCTTTCTCATGGAATATCTTATTATCTTTATCGGAGCGGCAGTCATCAACAATTTCGTTCTGAGCTATTTTCTCGGGATTTGTCCGTTTATCGGTGTGTCCAATAAGATTGAATCTGCCGTCGGCATGGGCATGGCGGTGACATTTGTGATGACGCTGACCGCGATTATCAGTTGGCTGATTAACCAATATATTTTGATTGGGCTGGGTCTGCCCTTTCTCCAGAATGTGTCCTTTATTCTCGTGATCGCTTCTCTGGTCCAGCTTGTCGAGATGTTTATCAAAAAGATGGCTCCGTCCCTGTATCAGGCATTGGGAATTTATCTGCCCCTGATTACGACAAACTGCGCGATTCTGGGGTTAGCGTTATTCAGCGTCCTTCGCGAGTACGATTTTGTGGCCAATCTCTTTTTTGGTGTTGGCGCAGGTGTTGGTTTTACGCTGGCATTAGTAATTATGGCTGGCATTCGTGAAGAACTCGAATTGGCAGATGTTCCGATTCCGTTGCGGGGCGCAGGCATTACCCTGATTTCAGCAGGCATTCTGTCGCTGGCATTCATGGGGTTTGCCGGTATCATTTAATTTCTACGGGAGAAAATCTATGAGCAGCATTATTTTAGCTATTGTTAGTATGGCGTCGCTGTGTTGTGTGTTTGCCTTCCTTTTGGCGGTCGCTGATAAAAAACTCCAGGTCGAAGAAGATCCGCGTGTCGAAAAAATCATTGAAGCCTTACCGGGTGCTAACTGCGGAGGTTGCGGGTATCCCGGCTGTTCGGCATTTGCCGAGCATGTTGTTGCCGGTGATGCGCCGATTAACGGCTGCGCTCCCGGCGGGGCCGAAACGGTTGAGAAGATTGCCGAGATCATGGGGGTTGAAGCTGGATCGCTCGATAAACAAGTGGCTGTCGTTCTCTGTCATGGCGGCGCTAAAGAAGCTGTGAGAAGCGCAGTCTATAACGGTGTCCAAACCTGCCAGTCAGCAATGATCGTTGGCGGGGGCGGGAAACTGTGCCGATACGGTTGCCTCGGCTTTGGAGACTGTGTCGCGTCATGTTCGTTTGACGCGATTTACATGAATGACAACCAATTGCCAGTAGTCGATCCGGAGAAATGCACTGCCTGCGGCCAATGTGTCGAAGCCTGTCCGCGGAATCTCATTGAATTACATGCTGTCGAACATAAGATGTTTGTGTTCTGTAAATCCCAGGACAAGGGTCCGATTGTCAAAAAAGCGTGTAGTGTCGGATGTATTGGCTGTCGCTTGTGTGTCAAAAACAGTCCGGTCGAAGGCGGCATCGAGATGAACGGCATGTTAGCATCTATCAACCACACGATTTGCCCATCTTCCGAAACTGTGGTTGAGAAATGCCCGATGAACACGATTCAAATCGTGTAAACTTCTTCTTTGATGGACTCCGCCTTTCTGGTGGCGTCCATCTCTTTTCATTATTAAAACCTGTGAGGGAAACCGTCAATCCTTTAAATCTTGCTTTAACATAGTCTCCTGAGTGCATTTGTCATGCGGGAGAAAATGTTCTTGACAGTATTGTTATCCATTCAATAATATTAGTTAACAACCTGTCTTGTTTGTGTAAGTGCGAGTACTCGTAATTATCAGTTGACAAGAATCCACGTGTAAATTACAATTACCCAATTTTGTAGTATGTGCCCGGTGGAACATGCGAAAAGAATCCCGCTCGATAGGAGAAATGGATGGTTTCATTCGTTCATGAACTCGATTTCAGTGACGAAGATTACATCATAGAGCATTTTCAAAGTATTCCTGATATCACAGAATACATTCTTGCTAGCGATCTCTACCCTCTCGCAACGCTCTCTGAGGTTGTTAAGACCCTGGTAAAAGCCCTTGAAAATGGCCAGCTCAACAATGTACAACGTGATGAATATCATCGGACAATTACGAAAATTGAAAGCGTTGTATCCACGCGCATCGATTATGTAAGCAGCATTATTGATTCATTGTTGGGGCGGGAGAGTTTTGAAGTGCATGAATTTTCTCTTGATGAGTCGGCGACTTCGGAGATTTTGTTTCATATCGATCTGATTAAGGATGTTTCCCTCTCACCTGAAATCAACCCTGATGATTACAAAAACGCGCTTCGGAAATTTATCAAGACGCTGAAGTTTCGTTTTAATAATGGGCTTGAAATTCATAAGACTCTCTACACCCTGACCTTTGAGGAGATTGCTGAAAGATTCGAAGATTTCCCCAAAGAATTGCTGGAAGAATACAAACGCTTTCTCGAAGATTCGCTGGCGATGACCCAAAGCCATATTCCTGTCAAACCCATCCAGATCCATCATCTCAAAGAAACGTTGTTCAAGATTCTTGAATCCATGGGGGTTCGGATTTTACAGTCGAAATCGCTTCATCTTCGCGCGGAATATTCGGCTCTCCTGAAAGAGATCGAAACTCTATTGACCGGGCTTGAACTTGATTTTGGACAAAAGATCGTCGATCGTTTTTCCGATCTGCTGCCGAAATATATTGCCGAGAACTGGAATCTTCCGGTCATTAAACACAATCGGAAACTGGTAGAACTCTTGATCGATCATATGGAAGATGCCTCTCTTTTGAGTGACTTGTACATGATTCTTATTAACCTTGCTTCAGCCGAATCTATCCAGCATCAAAAGAAACAGGAGCTTGCGCGGATTACATTACGAGATGTCGAAAAACTCGACTATGTGGTCAAAGATGAGGAAAACGCGCGGCTGATCCAGATGAAAAAGTTCGGAAGTCTTGAGATTGCTGAACAGGCCAGAGAATTGATTAAACTCTCTGTATATGGCTTGTGCGAGTATATCTCGAAATTTGAAGTCGAAGAACTTGGGAAATACCCTATCGGGATTATTAAATCGACCGAAAAAATGCTCAAGGATCTCAAACAACACCGCTTAAGGGAATCCGACCTCCAGAGTCTCCAAAACTTCACCGATTACAAACGCGCTGTGGGTATTGTCAATGAAACAGTGTTTACGTATGATTCGACAGCGAAGAAATATAACTTCGTCGATATTTATAAAGAGACGGATTGTACGGTTGACGGGATAACTTATTGCGCGTTTAACGACATTATTCTGCGCTTGATTCAAAACATTATGGAAGCCTATTTTGTTGTCGACTCCGATCAGAAGGTGTCGGACGCACGAGTGCATGAATTGCAGGTCACGATAACCGAGCGTTATAAAACTGAATGGAGCCGCCAGAACCAGCTTCGCCAGGAAAGCGATCAACAAGCGATGGAGGAACTGGCAGCTCAGTTTGCCTGAGCATGTGGGCTGAAAAGTGAACAATGAATATTTACTGAGGTAATGTTTCACGACATTGTTCACGTTCCATTTAATAAACAACTCCCACATTGCGGCGGGCTTTATCGAGGTACTCACTTCCAATCTCTCGGGCTTTTTCCGCGCCTTTTTTTAGAATATCTCTGACGAGATCAGGATTTTCGACATACTCTTGGCGTTTCTCACGGTAGGGCCGGAAAAATTCCCAGACGGTTTCAAATAATTCCTGCTTGACCTCGCCATATTTCATTCCAGGTGTCAGAAAACGGTCCCGCAGATCCGCCCGTCCGGTTTCATCGAGAAACAGGGAATAAATGTCATACAAAACACTTTTGTCGGGATCTTTCGGTTCTTCAACCGGTGTGGCATCGGTTTTGATCGACATAATTCGCTTCCGCAAAGCTTTCTCTTTGCCGAAAATAGGAATCGTATTCCCGTAGGATTTTGACATTTTTTCACCATCCAGGCCCGGAATTCTCGCGACATCCTCAGGGATCTCGACGTCAGGGATCACAAAGGTTTCGCCGTAAGTCGCGTTAAACCGGATCGCAATATCACGCGTGATCTCGACATGCTGCTTCTGATCTTTGCCGACGGGGACTTTATCGGCTCCGTACAGCAAGATATCGGCGGCCATCAGCACCGGATAGGCAAACAAGCCGTGATTCGGCACTAACCCTTTGGCAGTCTTGGCTTTATAAGAATGACAGCGTTCCAGCAATCCCATGCCGGTTACATTGGATAGGAGCCAAGTTAACTCTGTCACTTCCGGCACGTCTGACTGCACCCAAAAAATCGATTTGTCCGGATCAATGCCCAATGCTAAAAAATCACTTGCTGCTTCAAGAGTTTGTTGTTGTAAACGCTTTGCGTCAAACACCGACGTTAGCGCATGATAATTCACGATGAAACAAAACAGCGTATTATTTTCCTGATATTCAATCATCCGTTTCATCATGCCGAAATAGTTGCCGATATGTAAATCTCCCGATGGTTGAATTCCTGATAAAATCCTCATAGCATGTTTTGTCACAGAGGCAAAGAGACCCTGAGAAAAAATTTTTTGAATATCTTTCTCTGTGAATCAGTGTCTCTGCGGCCAAATTACTTGTAGTTCCACTCGACGACAGGATTGGTCAGTGTACCCAATCCTTCCACTTCAACAGTAATGGTATCTCCCGGCTGCAATAAAATCTTCGGATCGCGGAACACTCCAACCCCGGGGGGCGTTCCTGTCAAGAGAATATCGCCCGGAAAAAGGGTAAAAGCCCGCGAAGCAAACTCGATCAAAAACGGAATCGTAAAAATCAAATTATCTGTATTCGAATCTTGCATGACCTCGCCGTTTAGGATAGAGCGAATCGAGAGATTGTGCGGGTCGGATACCTCATCTTTTGTGATGAGATACGGACCGAGTGGGCAAAAGGTATCTAAGGATTTGCCTCGCACCCACTGTTTGTCGCCAAACTGGAGATCTCTTGCTGACACATCATTGGCATTCATGTAGCCGGCAACATAGTCGAAAGCCTCGGTTTGGGAGACACAGCGGGCGCGTTTCCCGATCACGACCGCAAGTTCCGCTTCAAAATCGACCTGGGACGTCAAGGATGGCTCCCAGGTGATTCCTTCCCCTGTCCCGATGACGGCTGTGGGAAATTTCGTAAAGATAATCGGACGTTCCGGAATCGGGGCATTTTGTTCCAGGCAATGATCGCGGTAATTCTGTCCGATGGCCACAATTTTTTGTGGGTTTTGGATCGGAGCAAGAAGCTGAACATTTTTCACGGGAACAAGCCATGATAGAGACGATATGTCAGAGGATTGCGCGAGTTTTGTTTGAGCGCGGTTAACGAGGCTTTGTACTGTTCTCAAGGCATCTTCTCCTTGTTCTAGCATCGCTTTTAGGCTGGAAACAGAAAAAGATTCTTCGCTGAACGCCTTGACGTCGAGAAGATACTCGTCGTTAAGCATGGCCCCGATTGCAGGATTTGTATTGTTTGTATATGTAACAAGTCGCATAATACCTCCCTTGATGTTATAACAGCACTAGAGCAGATAATGTTCTCTCGGCTGTAATTCTTGTGAGTGTATATCTTTTTCAACAACAAGAAATCGCCGGATTTCATAACACAACTCACATTTCAATCCGTAGTGTGCTTGTGATGGCCGAAATCCGTATTCTTTCGCTGCATATGCCAAAAATTCTCTGATACCTTGTTCGTATAAACGCGAAAGGATCGGATAGTCTTTAGATGTTAAGGGCGAGCCTAAATCCTCCCGCTGGAGTGAAAGTCCGGAACATAGGCCTGGAATGTAATTGCCATAGGGATCGATGTGAAAATGGCTCACCTCGGCAAGTTCGAAACAGCCTCCTGGGTTTTGCGAGAGAATCTGCTCGATTGTTTTCTGTGGAGGAAAACGAGTAAAGGTGTCCAAGGCCCGTCCGCCCATCGAAATCCAATAGCGCTGCAGGAGCGTTTGCCGATATCTTTTCCCGAAACGCTGCTCGTATTCTTCCAGTGTGTGCGTGCATGTTTCATCGAAGGCATCCAAGTCGTCAATAAAGTCCGCAACCCATGGAAAAATAGACATTCCGGTCTGACGACAGGCATGAATCACCCCTTTTACTTTAGCAAACGGAATGAATTCATTATGAAACGGACTGATAGAAATCAGCAGTGTTTGCAGTCCTTTTTCAGCAAGTTTTTCCAAGATGCGGCAGGCATCATCATGGGTCTGGAACCAAGAGGAATTCGTCTCGACGTATTCTACAGTCATCTTCGTTTCGCGCGCCAGGTCGAGAACTTCAGCCAAACGATCCGGTTGTAAAAGAGGTTCTCCTCCACCGATATGAATGCTTCGGCATCCGAGGCGTCGAATGGTTTCAAGATTCTTTCTGGCTGCTTCGGGAGTGATATAGTCTTTTGGCCATTTCGGGCTGCACCGATAGAGACAATGACGACAGGCAGAACTGCAATAATAGTTTGTCATCAATCCGCCGGATCTCAATGAGGAAATAGCCAATTTCATTTGACGCACCCATTATGTCATTATGTCTGTTTTATTCTCGCCAGAGTTCTCGGACATGTTTTTCTTTGCGCCTCTGCGTCTCTGCGCGAGCTTATTGTCTTTACAGAGTATTCTTTCAAGGTTTATCCTCAATGATTCGCTGAAAATCTCTATTTCCCAGAAGTTTGTGGCACTTTTTTGCAGTGTAACCTCGATGTCAAGAAAGCATTTGACGATTTCAATATTTGTGATGGTATGCAAACTCGAGGTGCGAGCGTTCAAAATTGTCCGCCTCCAGCCAATGCCAGAGATGTCCGTAGAATGTGTCCTCCCCTTCGCCAAAAGAACCATCACGCTGAATCAATATTCCCTGACCTGCAACGGATTGAAGAATGAAACACATGACGTTCCCAAATCCGTTTCATTCTTCAATCCGTTGTGGTGTTGTGACAATATCTCAGAATCTCGCATGCCAGAGCTTCAGGAGTCAACGTATTCTTTGCAAGAGGAACCCCTCGTTGTTGTAATACAGCTCGAAACCGCATCATGTCCGGTGGGTAAATTCCGGCTTGTTCTAAAATATCGAGATTCTCCCAAAGATCCGTCGGCGAATATTCTCCTGAAAGCGTTCCATTTTGCAATATCAAAATTCGATCTGTGTTCATTAATTCTTCGGGATCACTTGTTAAATAGATGAGTGTTTTTCCAGAGGCATGCAACGATTGGAAGATGTCGAGCAGTTCGTTGCGGCTCTGCCGGTCGAGAAAGCTGAGTGGCTCGTCGAATACAAGGCACTCCGGTTCCATCGCCAGCACTCCGGCAATACAGAGTTTTTGCTGCTCTCCTCCCGAAAGAGTGTGGGGCTCTCGCTCGGCGTATTGCGACAATCCGAATTGTTCCAGAGTGCGTTCAACCCGCATGCGCATCTCTCGATGTTCAACTTGAAGGTTCTCCAGTCCGAACGCCATATCTTCCTCAACCGTCGTTCCGACAATTTGATTCTCCGGGTCGGAAAAGATTGCCCCAACCGACCGTCTCAGTGTGTACAATTCTTCGGTTCGGCTTGATGCTGAGAGGGTGAGAGAGTCATGAGGCAGCGTGAAATAAATGTGTCCCTGCGTTGGCAGTAAAAATCCCTTGAAGAGTTTGGCAAGGGTTGTTTTACCGGAATCATCAGCCCCAAGAATACCGAGAAATTCTCCTTCTTTCACAGAAAATGAAAGATGAGCAATAATCGGTTTTTCTTGCCGGGGATAGCAATAGTGCACCTGTTGAAATTCGCAGAAACGATTCGTCATGACTCTTTTAATCGCTGTTTTAAGCGAGCCAGTTCTTCATCAAGAGAGAGGTTTTCTGGTTCGGACGGCGCTGTTTGGACGAGTTTTTCTAAATGCACTGATTCTGTTTTATAGCGTTTTGCTAAACGGGTTGTTACATACTTTTTGTACAACGGTGATGCCCGGAATTGATTCGCCAGGTGAGCCGGATTGAATTGTTCGAGTCGAGTATAAATGTCTGAGAAATCTTTGACTTTAAATGCCTGGATGGCGGTTTTCGGAGGCCCATAGAACACAAGCTGCCCTTTCACAAGGATTGCCACCAGATCGAGCATGTTCAGGCTTTCCATGATGTGTGTCGTGATAATAATTGTGCGTCCTTCCCTGGCAAGTTTATAGAACAGCGTCATCATCCGCTCTTCCAAGCCAGGATCGAGGCCCGAGGTTGGTTCATCTAAAAATAAGAGTGGAGGACTAGTCAGCAGCTCAATTCCCAGGCTCACTCGTTTTCGCTGACCTCCGCTCAGACGTTTAATTTTTGTTTTTTGCTGCTCCTCCAATCCCAACAAGCGAAGAACTTCTGTGACACGCTGTTTGATGACTTCAGGTCTTTGTGACATCCCTGTCAGGGAGAAACGGAGCTGTGCAGCGTAAAACAATGCTTTGTATGTTGTCAAACTTCGGTGAACGATATCATCTTGAGGTACATAGCCAATAAGCGTTCGGAATGTATCGAACCGGTCATACAAGTTGGTGCCATTCAGCAAGACTTTTCCCTTATCAGCAGGACGAAAGCCGTTGATTGCATTGAGCAGCGTTGATTTCCCGGCACCGCTCGGCCCGAGAAGACCGATAAATTCTCCAGGATGAACGGAGAGTGAGATATTAGAAAGGATCTGTGTCCCATTCACCTGTTTTGTCAGGCTTTGCGCATCTAAACGAATTGTCGTATGTCGGGTGTGCATCATGAAATGTCGATTACAGGGTAATGAAGACGTTGGGCATGCTAACAAGAGGGATTCTATTGAAGGAGGACAGACAAGTCAAGCAAAAAGAACCGTACATGTGAACATCCTTGTTCACATGTACCCGGATGAACGTCCCTATGCAAGGTTTGCCAAGAAGGATGGTGGCATATAATAGGAGGAGGAGTATGACGAATGACTCGCTTTCGTGAGGATGGCAGATAACTGCCATCCTTGAGATATTCACAAAAGCAGAAAACACAGTTATGTACGTCATTCAGTTACCGCGTCGCAAAGAGTATTTGATGAGGTCTGTCTCTGCAACTTTGTGGAGCCTGGAGTCTCTAGCGCATTATTGGTGTCTTCCGTCGTTCACTCTGCGGCGGAACTCTTTCCCGGCCCGGAACAATGGTACTTTTTTGGCAGGAATATCAATTTCTTCTCCAGTCCTGGGGTTCCGGCCAGTCCGATCGTCCCGCGCACTGACTCGGAAACTGCCAAACCCTCTCAAGTCAACTCGTTCCCCTTCTGCAAGGGCATCGATAATGCAATGTAAGACGGTATTCACGACCACTTCACCTTTCCGCTTCGGCATATCAACAGCGGCGGATGCTTTTTCAACGATATCTGCTTTTGTCATTGCGTTTCCCCTATCTTTTTGATAAAGTTTAGCCCTAATAATGCATTAAGGCTATAACCCGTTACAAACACAAGTTGTTTTCATTGTACCGGTAGCTGTATTTCGTCAAGTCAGACTCTTTTATCCAGAAAACGGTTTAATATATAGTGAAAGAATTTTATACTTCCTTGCGAATTTCTCTTCTTGTTTTTCAAAAACAGGTTGACAGTTACGACAGAGCCCTATATCTAACCCATAGAAAAAATGACGCAAGTAAGAGTAATTTTTTGTATGTGACACACTGCATACTCACCTTTGATTCCGATATGCAACGAATTCTACAACATGTCAAACCAGAACGCCGAAACAAAGAGCTTATTTATAATCCAACCCTTCCCATTTTTTGGCAGCGCTCGATGCATTTTGAAACTGTTGAGCAATTTCTTTCAATATTTATCCCTTTTATTGTCCCTATTCTGCGCTTTTCAGGGCTGTATCGTAAGGGCTTACGAAATGCGACTGATCTCAAGCTCGTGACGCTGTCAATTGTCGATTCTGCGCTTCCACCGGCATTTGATGGATTCAGCATTTTGTTTTTATCAGACCTGCATATCGATGGAAACGATCGATTAATGGCCCCATTTTGTGCGGCATTGGATGAACTTGATGTCGATCTCTGCTTATTGGGAGGAGATTACCGGGCGAGAGTTCATGGCGATTTTTTGAAAACCATAGAATGTTTAAAAATGGCTTTACCGCACATTCACAGCAAAGAAGGGATTCTTGGCATACTGGGCAATCATGATTCCTGGGAAATGATTCGGCCGTTAGAACGACTCGGGATCGTCATGTTGATCAATGAGTCGGTTAAAATTCAACGAGGCACGGAGAGTCTTTGGATTCTTGGGGTCGATGATCCCCATTATTATCAATGCGATGATTATCAGAAAGCCAGCCGAGGCGTTCCGGATGATGCGTTTCGGCTTCTGCTTGCCCATGCGACTAGTGTTTTATTCAATCTCGATTCAGAGCAACCTGCTAACTTTTGTTTATGTGGGCATACGCATGCCGGTCAGATTTGTCTTCCTCTCCTTGGGCCCGTTATTACCCATTCGATATTGAAAGGAGAGTTTGTGTACGGGAAATGGGACTATCATGGGATGAAAGGGTATACGACATCAGGAGTAGGCACCTCGGGAATTAACGTCCGCTATAACACCCGGCCAGAACTTGTCAAGATCGTCTTACGGAGAAGCGAATAAGCTTTTGCTTTCCTCCGATTTTTCTGTCGAAGCTCAGAAATCAGGGGGGGAAGGAATGGGGCTATGGTTGAATCAGAAACAGGAAGCCTTATCGGTTGACAAAAGCGTCGCACGAACTTATCTTAAATAATAGAGTCTATGGCAAAATGTAGCATCTGATATATGCATCGCATTCTGCTCAATGACAGTCGATGTGCGGTACATTTTCTTTTTGGCATATAAGAGGCCATTGCTCTGGGCCCGGTACATAATGTCTCTCCTCTTGAGGAATTTCTCTATTGTTAGAGTCAAGACTCGATTAAACTACAATTCTCAGGAATGTATTTCTGTCGGCCAAAAGTTTTTTGGCTGCTCAGAAAATCGGTTGAAGGAGGAAGCGAGATGGAAGCATTTGAGCTCTTGAATTATTTGAAGCGACGTATTCTGAAGGATGAGGAGTTTTTCTTGAGTCATCAGAATGAGTTACAGATCGATGATCCGCAACAAAAAGAAATTTATGATGTGACTCAAGGAAAGGTTGATTTATGCCGGTATATATTGCAGGCTTTGGAACAAGTTCGACAACATCCGGAAGTGATCAGAGAAAATTGTTAATTCCTGCTCAATATGAAATTGACGGGCACATGGTGTAGGGGCAGCCCTTGCGGCTGCCTTGAAATCGCCGGGCGACTGAAAAGGTCGTCCATCAGTTCTATGTTGTTAAAAGACTATTCGACCCCGTGAGTTATCCATTCATAGCGCATCTTTTGCTTCTCAGAATAGTGTTGTCCCTCGGCCATTCATCTCCTGAAACACAGAGCGATTCAGGTTGAACCGCTCCTCTGTATTCTCTGAGAAATGCACAGCATTATGTAGGCATTTCGCTGCCGTTATCTGCAACCTCCTTTAGAGAAGCGTGTTCATTGGGAATCGGCTATTGGTGCATCGTCATGGAGTATCAATGTGTGGGCAGCAGCTCCCCTTTGAGAGATGTTCTCCTGTAGTATCTATGGGTTTTTTCAGTGAACCTGTATGCCATCTAATGTCACGGTTGTCCGTTTCCTGAGCCATCCTGTTCTTACAGATGAGCGAATTGGCAGCCGTTTGCGTGTAAACTCAGGCTCCCAAATTCCAAGCTCAGCCTGAAATGTTCCGGCAGGAGCATCGATTTCGAACTCTTCCCGAATCAGTTCACCGATTTTCCATCGGTTGGTTGGATAGGTGCGGTAATCTCCTGTTGTGGCATCTCGCACGGTTGGAAAATGGTCGTGCTGGAATTTGTGGCCATCGCCGCTAAAATGGACGAAGATGGCATAATTTGAGGCGATATCGTTTAACGCTTTCCAGTAGTAGTCGATGTGTAGTTTTCCGCGAACAGAGGTGTCGATACTGAACCCCAAAAAGAGAATTTGATCGCTAAAATTCACATTATAACGGTATTGTGGAGCGTATAGTTTTGAGAATGTCTGGGTGACGCTATCGAGCATCTTGTCTTTGCCCTGAGCCTGGTAGAGCGTTGTTAGGGCATTCCATCCATCGAGATGTGAGGGGAGTTCTTCAATCGCTTTCTTGAAGGCTTGGAGAGCGTGTTCATCATCATGAAGGTGTTGATAGGCCAGGCCGAGCCGGTAATACGCATCGGCAAACGCCGGATCAGCCGCAATCACGTTCTGAAAATATGCGATCGATTGTTCCCAGCGCTTTGCCGCTTGTTCGAGCAGACCGAGTTGATATGAGGCTTTCGAATGGTTTGATGCAATGGTCGCCCGCGAAAAAAGCATCGCTGCTTGTGACATGTTTTGTGTGTAAAGCGCCACGAGTCCATCATCGTAGTAGAATTCCGACATCTTGGGTTGGATATGGACTTTTCTAACAACAACATCAGTTCTATTATGGAAATAGACTCGTGTCTCCAGATCGTTGACGTTCTTGTTCAGTTCGAAAGAAAGTGATTGTTGTTGAAATTCGCCGGCGCGGAGAAAATCTGTGCCTTTGAGCGTTTGAAAATTGTAGCTGCGGTTGCCGTGATGTGACACGATGTCAAGTGTGACAACGGGTTCTTCAACGGCCGTATCGGCGACCATCATATCAAATGTTACGATGTATTTCCCTCGCAGAAATGGATCGCGGGGACCTGTTAGGATGAATCGTTCTGGTTGGGATGGATCAACAATACCTTTCCTGGGACGCGACATGTAGGAAAATCGGATGTCACTTTCGGCGAGAGGCTGCTTGCGCGAGTGAGTCTGTCGAAGAATCGCGTGGGAGTCGATGTGTGTGAGAAATTTTCGGAGATGGGCATTCTGAGCCTGTTCCGACCGGAACAGGAGCTCTGGACGAAGAGGAAAAAACGTCAGCAAGCCGGAGAACAAGATGAGCACGCCGTACCACAGACCTACCGAAAAGAAGGCGGCCTGTTTGTCTGGCCTTTTGTCTCGTCGTTGTCGAACTCGTCTGCCTCGTGAAAAGGGGAATGAGCGGTAAAGCGAGAGTGAGAACAGCGCAATTGTAGCAATCCAGAATCCGGCCAACATGAAACTGCCTTCTGAATAAGGGGTGAATGATGGCAAGTAGGACGGTAGCGTGAGCAGATTGCTCGCCTGATTGAACAATTGGTTGATTCCCTGGTTCCGCATGATCGCGAGAAATGGGGTTTGCAGGAAAAAGACAGACCAGGCGGCGCTTACGCTGATTGTCAGGACGAGAGCGTAGCGATGCAGAGCGTTGTGGATGTGTTGGATGCCCAGGCCAAGAGGAATGATGAGCAGTGGAATTTGCGTAACCATATATCGGGCGACAGGACTCCAGGCCCCGCGCCATTTTAGGGTAAATCCAGCGCAGGGAATATACATGCTGGCAATCGTCAGGAGTAGAAACCCTGTCAGAAGTTTTTCGCATCGCCAGAGCAACAGAAAGCCGGCAAAAAGAAAGATAAAGTATGGCGCATAGATCAGTAAGCCAGCTTCTTGATCGAAGAGTAATCCTAATAGCCCTTCATGGAGCATAATTTTCCAGGAAAAGATTTCATCGATCCCGACACTTTTGTACGAGGCATTCGGTAAGGGGTTTCGGAAGAACAGATAATTCTGTCCTGCCATCATAAGGCCCGAAACTGCTAAGAGAATTGTTGGAATGATCGCTGTGACAATATGGGATTTTCGCCAGAAAGGGTGCCGTTTTGCGAGCCAGAGCGATAGCAGATGATAGCACAAAAGGAGGACGGATGGCACGATCATGCGCTGTTGAAGCCAGGGTAAATAAGCCAGCAGCAGTCCGAGTGCGATCGAGCCGGGATAAGAGCGATGCTTTTGGGATCGAATGAGATAATACGCGGCTGCCAGAAAGAGGCCCGAAGGGGTTTCTGGATAGAGTTGTGCCGCATAGAGGAGCAGTGGTGGTGTGAAGCTCACCATCGCCCAGACTAGTAAAGAAATCCGGATATTGAGGGTATGGGAAAATGCGATCAGAAAAAGAAACAGAGCCAGCATTGCTCCCAGAACGTTCATGCAGAGGATTGCGCCCCTATGTCCGGCAATGGCATAGGCTGGAATCATCAAGACAGGCATCCCGATCGGATGGATCGAGTAACGCGTAGTATCTTTGGCAATGCTGACATGAACGTCGAGGTTGCCGTGGTAAAACGTCTGATAATCCCGTTGATTATAGTTATTCCTGATTTTGAGATCCCGATCGTGCAGCAGACTGTGCGTGATCAAGAGATAATGTGGTTCATCGCCGCCGAGCCCCAGTTTTCGTTCGAGCCGGATTCCGACGCTGGTATAGATAATGAGGCTGATCAGAAAGATAGCAGCATTCAATCGCCATGACGGAGACGACCGGAACCATCTCCGTGTGAGACGCCGCGAAAACGGCGAAAGCTGTCCGTGAAGCCGAATTTTGAGGTGATACACGCCGAGCAGCGCCGGTAGCAGCAGCCAATAGCCTGCGCTGTGAGAAAGCAGAAGTATGCCTGCAAAATAATGTGTGAGCAAGGAATTAAATTGGAGCAGTGAGATGAGCAAAAACTCTAAAGGCAGATAGGTGAACGCATCGCGTTGCAGCACATGCCAAAAGTCTTCGGCAGAACGTTTGGAAAGGAAGAACGCAGATAGCCACCAGACAGAAGCTAGCGCCACGTTCGCAGTGAGGCAGAACAGAAGCAGAGTTGGCAGAGATGAAAACGCCCATAATATCTCTGAATCTGTGCCATTGCCCTCTAAAAGGCGAAGGGCGGGCGCTGAACGAATAAAGAAAAAGATCCCGATCGTTGTCCCGGCAAACAAAATAAGGAAGAAGGATTGAAGATGTTTCATGATGTGATTGTGAAATAATACAAGTCGGATTTACACATGAACCTGCTTTTTACACATCACGAACAGGTGTTTCTCTGTCAAGAAAAAAGGATGAACATCCTTGAGACAACACTTGACAATCTCGATGAGTGGGGTAAACTGATAAGTGAGGCTGGCTCGTCTTCGAGAAGAACGTATGGAGTGTATGAAATGAAACGAATAAGACACGACCACAAGCAGGTTCACAAAATAGGAGTTGTTTGCAGTTACGGGATCATCCCCGATAAACGGCTTCGGACCTATTGCGCCTCTGTTGCCGAATATGTGAGTGCCCATCAACTTGATGTGTTGATTTTGACCGGGGGGCATACGGTTGAAAACGCATCGGAAACAGAAGCTCGTGTGGCTTGGGAGCTCATTTATCCTCGAGCTACGGATTGTTCGTTTCTTTTTGAAGAGCACTCTCTCTCTACGCTGCATAATTTATTATATGCCAGAGAGCTTCTGGAAAAACAAATGCTTACTGTGGAAACGTTGTATATTTTTTGCGATCGTGTGAGATTTCTGAAAGTCTTATGCCTGTCGAAAATTATTTTCAAGAACTCTCGTGTGCATGTCGTACAATTCAAGCGGCAGGAATCTGTCGTTATGTATCTTCTGCAGATTCCTTTTACACTTCTTCAATGCCTGGGAGCTGTCTGTCCCCCTGTCGAAAATTTGTTATTGAGGGGAAGACGTGCCCTGCGGAAATATCATGAACCCTTCTAAGCGATGTCTCTGTGTCCTGTTTATCATTCTCCTGGTGAAGCCCCTGACCCGATTTGAAGCGAAAGAGCACGTAATTGATAGAATGGTTAAGAGTCTTGAAAAAACATTTGACGCTTGAATGGCTCTATGAGGATATGACGTATGATGAAGACATCGAATGGGGGCATATGGAGAACACAGCTTCTGACGTTTCTGGAACAGTGTCTGGTGAGGTCATTATGAACGACATATCGAATGTGATTTCAGTGATTGGCGAGAGTGTATACAACATTGAGATTGTCGTGGATTCTTTAAAAGAGGCCGGCTTCGAAACTGCTGTCGCTCGAAATGGCAGCATGGGATCAAACGGGCGGAGACGAAAGACCTGGATTTCCAATTCGGAAGAACAGAGTGGGGGGCACAATTTATTGTCGCGGATGAAGTCAAACTGCGCCAAGTGTTCATTCATTTGATTGGAAACACTGTCAAGTTTACTCTAGAAGGTGCTGTACCGTCGGCTGCAGGTGGAAGGCGGAGAGCAGAACGTAGAAAATAAGGGGCAAAAAAATTGGGGTGACCAGGAAAGGCAGCACTGTCGACCTTCCTGTCGATTTGTCTTTTAGCGTCATAAAGTCCGGCCCTTTGTCCAGACCGCGGTGGAGCAGGAAACTTCTGAAGGAATGGGATTAGGATTGGCGATCAGTCAAAAATTTGTTCAACTTTATGGAAGGAGAGTGAACGGTTGAAAGTCGTCTCGGACACGGCTTTGTGTTTGACTCAAACTCACTGTCAAACTGGCGAGTCAGTTCGAATATGGGAAGATGTCAGGGATGTTCAGGCAGGTAAAAGAAGCGAAGATGCATTGAGAGGGCGCTTGTCCCATTCTTGCTTACTTTTATAGTGCCCCTTTCAGTCGTGAAAAGGAAAAAATTGATGAGTCAAGTCGGCCTTGATCCACGCGCACAAAGTATTTTGGTGGCTGATGACATGCCTGAAAATTTACGACTTCTCTCACACATCTTACGTGAGCATGGATTCCGAGTTCGCCCGGCTCTGAGTGGAGAAACAGCATTACGGTCGGCCTATTCCGAACTACCGGACTTGATTTTGCTCGATATTATGATGCCTACCCTTGATGGTTATGAGGTATGCCGACAATTAAAGGCTGATGACCGGACACGAGATATTCCTGTCATTTTTGTCAGCGCCCCGAGTGAAGTTTTTGATAAAGTTAAGGCGTTTTCTGTTGGAGGCGTGGATTATATCACCAAACCGTTCCAGGAAGAAGAGGTGGTCATGCGTGTCGAAAATCATCTGGTCACTCGAAACTTACAGCGGTGTCTGGAATTACAAAATACTCGTTTAGAACAAGAGATTGCTGAACGGATCCGGACGGAAAAAGATCTGCAACAAGTCAAAGAGGCTGCTGAAGCCGAGAATTACGCAAAAAGCGCCTTTCTGGCCAATATGAGTCATGAACTGCGGACTCCGCTGACTGCAATTCTCGGTTTCGTTCAACTAATAGGCCATAACTCGAATCTTTCATCAGAAGATCAGGAAAACCTCCGGATTATCCAACGTAATGGTGAACATCTACTAAGCCTGATTCGCCAGGTTCTCGATCTGTCAAAAATCGAATCGGGAAAGATGACATTAAATCTCCAGGAGTTTGATCTCTCTCATGTCCTTGATGATATTGAACAGACATTCGCCTACAAAGCAGAACAAAAGAATTTATCCCTCCACTTCGAATATGCTTCCAACGTTCCGCAGTTTATTCGCGCAGATGAACTGAAATTACGTCAGGTCCTACTGAATTTGCTTAACAATGCCATAAAGTTTACGAATGAAGGCGGAGTGTCGTTGCGGGTTCAGCTCATAGAGAAACGAAAAGAACAGCAGGATAGCCGACAATCTTCACGTATTGCTCTCCATTTTAGCGTCGAAGATACCGGCCCCGGCATTGCGGAAGAAGAGTTCGATACGCTGTTCGAAGCGTTTAGGCAGACTGAAACAGGCAAACAAACCCAGGGTGGAACAGGATTGGGCCTGGCACTCAGTCGAAAATTTATTCAGTTAATGGGAGGAGAGCTTTGTCTGGAAAGTTTGGTCGGCCAGAGAACGACCTTTTCCTTCGATATGCCATGCACTGCACTTGAGCAGATGCCCCGACGTCAATCGGAAAGCTCGAACCGAATCGTTTCTTTGCAGGATAGCTGCGAGAAATATCGCTTGCTTGTGGCTGAGGATAATGCTGATAATCGCAAGATTTTTGTCAGACTTCTCGCTCCTTTTGGCTTCCAAATCCGTGAAGCGACTACTGGTTTGGAGGCCGTGAAGATCTGGAAGCAGTGGCAGCCTCATGTCATTTGGATGAATGTCCGCATGCCTGAAATGGACGGGTATGAAGCAACCGAGAGGATTAAAACCGAAGATGAGAGAATGAAGAGTGGAACAACTTATCTTCCAGACTCCCCAACCCCGGTTATTATTGCTTTGAGTGCCAGTAGTTTCGAGTCAGAGCGCGCGCAAGCGTATATGAGAGGGTGCGATGATTTTCTACGAAAACCGTTTCTCAAATCGGAGATATTCGCGCTTCTTGCTAAACATCTTGAAATTTCTCCTGTCTATGAAGTAGATAAACCTCAGCACGGCGAAAGAAGGTCGAAGAATCCGGCAAAATTTTCGTATTCCGCTCTCATGCTTCCATTAACGGAAAAATGCCGTCGCGATTTCGGAATTGCGATCGACCGATTGGATGTTGATATGGCGATGAAGGTCATTCATTCGATTCAAGAAAAATATCCTGAAGCTGCTGAAAAATTGACTGAGCTGATCAAAGCGTATCGTTTCGATGTACTGCACGATCTTTTGCACAGTGGGAGAGTCAAGGAGAATTGAGCATGAATGATTCATTACAAGCACACCAAGATATTCTGATTATTGATGATACGCCGGATAATTTAAGCATTTTGAGCCAAATGCTCAAAAAACGTGGATATATTGTTCGAACAGCGATTAGTGGCAAGTTAGCGTTGAGTTCGATTCATGCCGCACCTCCCGCTTTGATCCTTCTGGACATTATGCTCCCTGATATTGATGGCTATGCCATTTGTCGTCAACTTCAGGAGCATGAGCACACGAAAAATATTCCAGTGATCTTTCTAAGCGGTCTTCACGAACCTGAGCATAAGATTCAAGCGTTTGAAAGTGGTGGTGTCGACTATATTACCAAGCCGTTTCGAGTGGAAGAGGTCGGGGCACGGGTGGAAACTCATCTGACGATTCGGCGTCTTCACAGGCAAATTCAGAAAAAGAATGCGTTATTACACGAGCAGAACGTCCGGTTTCAAATTCTTGAAGAGGCATCGTTCGAAGGAATTATCATTCATGATGGAGTACGTGTGCTCGAAGTCAATCAACGTTTTGAAGAAATGTTTGGTTATCGACGAACCGAAATTGTCGGTAAACCGCCTCTGAATTTTATCGCTCCAGCGTTTCGTGAGAATATGATACAGCGGATTGAATCGCGAGATGAGGCTTCATATCAAGTCGAAGGCATGTTGCGAGACGGGACGGCATTTCCTGTTGAGGTGCAATCCAGAACGATGCCGTATCAAGGGCAAGAAGTGCTTGTCGCTACGATTCGCGATTTACGCAAACAGCGTCAGCTTGAACAGGAGAATCATGCGCTGAGGACCGGCATGCAGGAGCGGTACCGGTTTGGCGAGATTATCGGAAAAAGTCGGTCGATGCTGCATCTGTATGAGTTAATCGCTCAAGCAGCAGCAACGGAATATGGGGTGATTGTCTATGGTGAATCTGGCACAGGAAAAGAATTGGTTGCCCGTACGATTCATGCTATGAGTTCTCGTCGCCAGCAGATGTTTGTGCCTGTGAACTGCGGGGCGATTACCGAAACCCTGTTTGAACGGGAATTCTTCGGGCACCGGAAAGGCGCATTTACCGGAGCCGATCATGATAAGCCAGGTTTTTTTGATGCTTCCCGCCGGGGAACGCTGTTCCTGGATGAAGTTGGGGAGCTTTCTTCCCTGATGCAGGTCAAACTTCTGCGGGCGCTGGAAAGTGGAGGGTTTACCCCGGTCGGCGATACAGAGGTTAAGCATACTGATGCTCGCTTAATTGCAGCTACGAATCGGAATCCCCAGGAATTATTGCAAAATGGCCTTTTTCGAGAGGATTTTTTTTATCGTATCCATGTCATTGCCATCACGATTTCACCTTTGCGTGAACGACGTGAAGATATTCCGCTCCTTATCGAACATATTCTGAAGGAAGAGTCCCCTGGTCGTCCAACCCCAAAACTTTCCGGCAGCATTATCGAGCATCTGACGAATTATGACTGGCCCGGCAATGTTCGTCAACTCCAAAATACTTTACAGCATTATCTGACTACCGGGGAACTTCTGGTGCAAGGACAGCGTTTGCAGGATATTAGCCCCCCCGGGTTCGATCGAGAAGTCCCAGAGGTGTTCTCCCTTTCTGATGCTCTTTCCCAGGTCGAGAGGCAGATTATTACACAGGTCTTATCACAGCATAGAGGGAACAGGACTGCAACGGCTTCACATTTAGGAATTACTCGTCGAGCCCTATATAACAAACTGGAAAAATACTCGATTAATTAATGAGTCGTTGTGAGAAAATAAATTTACATTATGAGAAATATATTATACACCCATGAATTCCCTTACTATAATGGTTCTAGGGGCGATCTGTGATATGGATATGTGAAATTTTATTTACACTGCCGAATTTTTTTCGATTCATACAGTTCGTACAACCCCTTGATTTATTGAGGGTTCTACTTTCCCATCTCTCTGTTGGCATAGTTTCTGCGTAGACTCTGTTATAAAAAATGGCCAGTTCTCTTTTGTACGTGAGACAGCAGGACAGTTTGATGATTTTCAGTAGCCATAAAGACAACAAGAGAAGACGATGATCATGTAACACATTATGAAACATGCTGATATTCTTATTGTTGATGATACACCGGATAACTTAATCCTGTTAAGTCATATACTGAAAGAACATGCGTATACCGTCCGTACGGCTATTAATGGGCGACTCGCATTGCAATCTGCTAAGGCAGTTCCTCCCGCACTCATCTTACTTGATGTGGTGATGCCGGAGATCGACGGCTATGAAGTCTGTCGGCGTTTGAAGCGTGACAAACGAATGCAGTATATCCCCGTGATTTTTTTTAGCAGTTTAGATGACGTGTGCTACAAGATACGTGCGTTTGAGGTCGGAGGGGTTGATTACATCAGCAAGCCGTTCCAGGCAGAAGAAATCGTTGCCAGAATTCGCACTCATATCGCCTTGTAGATTGCCGACTAACAGGTAAAGAGCATAAGACGCGACTTCGGCAAGAACGCTGCGAACAGATAAGGAATTGATAGAGATCCTTTCCCAGAGCCAAAAAGTATGGGAGTATACCTTTGATGCGGTTTCGGATTTCATGTTTGTTCTTGAACGAAATTTTTGAATTTTATGCATTAATAAGGCTGTGGTCTATTATCTGAATCTTGATCCATAAAATTGCATTGGACAGACATGCTACTCCCCCTTCCATAAGGTGGATCCTCCTCCATCGGAATGTCCTCATATCCGAGTGTTACAGGACAAAAATGATAGACGTTCAGGGAAGCGTATTGTCGAGAGGGGGGCGATGATAAAATTTCTCAAAAACTCATATATCCAACGGGCAATCAGAGAGGAGTCTCGAGGCAACTATACACAAGCGGCAGTCTATTATTCAAAAGCTGAAGAGTTCGAAAAAGTTGGCGAAATGCATGAACTCCTCGGTGACATGACGCGAGAGTTCCCGGCCAAAATTCGTGCCTATCAGCAGGCGATTCGCTGGTACACAGATCGAGAACGTTTGAAAGCTCTGGCGCTAAAACTGGCTCAAACGATGGAACTCGAAATTCGGGCTGACTCGAAAGTGTCTACTATCGAAAAGCAGCGGTTGCAAAAAGTTGCCGAATATTACGCCCTGGCAGAATCATGGAACGAAGCCGGCAGGATTTGTGAAGAACTCGGCATGCTCGACCAGGCCACGGACATGTATGTGCAGGGAGGTCATATCGAACGAATTGAAGCGCTGGCAGAGCGAAAAGAAGCGCATGCTCACCGGACATTTTCGGCTCAGCACTATTACGAAGAAGCAGAAACAACCTACCGTCGTGGACATCGTGACAAAGCATACCAGGCTTTACAACACTGTTTGAGGATCAAGCGGAACCATTCAAAAGCCGCCGCCCTGTTTCAAAGTCTTTCCGACCATCTCCGGCATCCGACAAAACGGATAATATGGATGCCTATGGAAGAGAGTGAATATGTCATGTTTGGTCATCCAGTGGTAACGATTGGACGCCAGGATGATAACGATCTGGTTCTCACACAGCATGATATCAGCCGACACCATGCCAAAATCGGGCTGAGCCGCCATCACCTCCTGGTCGAAGATTTGAGCAGCAGCAACGGAACCCGGATTAATGGATTAAAGATTCAGCGGCAGGCTGAAATACGCGACAGAGATGTCTTGAGCATCGGACGGCATACGACGTTTGAGGTGCGGCTCCACATACAGGACAAACAGATTGCAGCCCGCTTATGCCCTCCGAAACAGCAGGAGTTGCAGAAATACTATCTCTTTTTCTCCGGAGAAGCTCATCTCGGATCTGACGAGACACAGGCGATCCCTCTTCAGCAGTCTCTCGTCGGCCTCCCCTCCCATCTGTTCACTATTCGTTATCAGTATCCGTTCTGGTTTCTTCACCTGCATCCTCATCTGACAGGAGTCGAATTAAACGGAGTTCCGGTCGATCAATATGTTGTGCTTTTTCCTGGAGATACTGTTCGTCTGGAAGGGTTGACGTTTCTCATCGAATAGCTCACCTCATGCAGGAAATACTTTCCTGCACTTATGCCTGTGTACCAGTTTGGAAAATGATAGTTCCCGGAGCGCTTTTAAGAAGCAGGACTTCGGAGTTATCTTTGTGAAATAATGAAGATAATAGTGAGGGCCTCGAAGTGATGAATAGGCTGTAGTTGCCCTATTCGTCTCAACACAATTCTCCTCTCTGAAACGCTTACACGTCAGCTGGCTCTGCGGAAAACTTTTCACGTTCTTCTGTTTCGTTGATATGCTGAATTTCCGAGAAGGACATGTTCTCTTTCCAGAGATAGTAGACCCCAAAAATTGTGATCGGTACGACACACACAAGATGGTAAATAATGGCGATTCCGGCGGCATGACTTTTGCCGAGTTCGGGTAAGAAAAAGAGGACACTGGCCGACACGGCCGCATGAAAAGGACCGACATAGCCTGGCGATGAGGGAATCGCCGCCGAAAATGCTGTGATCACCGTCATGAAAATCGCTGCAATAAAAGACAGATCAAGCTTGAAGGCCCATACGATAGCCCAGGCAGACAGCATCGCCGTAAGCCAGACAGAAAGCGACCAGAAGATCAGGAAAAAAAGATGGCTCCCGGTTTGTAACACCTGTAATCCCATCCGAAAAGACTCGATGATCTCAAGAATTTTATGAGAAAATTTCTGAGGAATCGGTTGTAATAGGAACGTGACAAATCTGGTTGTTTGTTGCGGAAATTCTTTGAGCAGAACCAGAAACGCGAGGAGGAAGAAAATAAACACCGCAGACAATCCACCTACAATTTGAAGTCGTTCCAGGGAAATGAGCGAGTTTTGCGTACCAATGGTTTGGGCGGGAAATTTTACGAGAAAGATAATCACAAACAAAAACCCCAGCATCGTAATCATGTCGCAGACGCGTTCGATAATGATTGTGGCAAATGATGCTGTCGAACTGATCCGTTCTTTTTTCCCAATGACATAGGCTCTGATAAACTCGCCCGCCCTGGCCGGAAGAATGTTATTCGCCATAAACCCGATCATTGTTGCAGGGAGTAAATGCCTGAACGTCAATTTTTTTATCGGAGCGAGCAAATATTTCCAGCGTTCGGCTCGGAGCCAGATCGTTGAAAGTTGTAAGATAATGGCTAGCCCTAAATACAGATAGTTCACAGAACTCATGGTATCGAGAACTTTGTCGATTTCGATGCTGTGAAACACAAGATATAAGCAGATAAGACTGATTCCTATACCAAGCCAAAATTTGAGTTTCATAAATGTACAATGTAAACCCACCCCTGCCCTTTCTGGGAGGGGCAGGGGTGAGGTAAAATATCGCTCTTTGTTGTTACTTAATCAATCGAGCCAGCCGGTTCCAGCGCACGACAAAAGGCAGATGAGAAATGTTGTACACCGTTGTCTTGATCCATCGCAGAATCTTCGCAGTCAACGCCTCGTGCTGAGGGATTTCCACATTTTCATCATACTTCCATGACCAATAGATCACGAAAGCCTTTCCAACGATCGCTTTCCTGGTCACAAAGCGATTTTTCCAAAAACGGCTGTCCAAACTCGAATCTCGGTTATCTCCCATCATAAAATACGAATTTGGGGGAACTGTGACAGGGCCAAAATTATCCCGCGGCGAGTAACGCGCGGGGAGAAGCTCTGGCGAAATATGCTGTGAGTATGGTTCATCTTGGGGAGTGTTATTGACATACACGACCTTCTCTCGGACCTCCACTGTATCACCTTCTACTCCAATAATACGTTTGATGAAATTCCGGGATGGGTTATCTGGATATTTAAAGACGATCACATCGCCTCGTTTCGGATCGGTGAAGCGATATATAAATTTATTGACGAGTAAGTGGTCACCAACAAGCAAGGTCGGAATCATCGAACCTGAAGGAATTTTAAAGGCTTCGACAACGAACATCCGGATCACGAGCGCCAGGATGATTGCAATGACAAAGGCTTCCGTATATTCACGGACTACTGATTTACCCGGACGTTCGATAATATCTGCATGTTGAAGAATGAGTGTTTTGTGGAGACCTATCCGATCCTTTCCAATCTTTTTTTCGAGAGCCCGCACAAATTTTCGGATAGACACAAATTCTTGATGCGCTAACTCTTCCAGCTCTGCCAATACATCGGCAGGGAGTTTTTCTTTGCGTAACTTTTTGAACGATTTTTCAGATAAACGTATCCGTTCCGTCTTTTTCATTCAGGCTGACTCCTTCTCTGCTATCAGGCAAAGTCTTCATTGTTCTCTATTATGGAGAGTGATAATTTCGGAAATACGTAGACATCCCCCTGCCAGGGTTCTGTTGCCCCTGTCAGGGTTGGCATGCGTCGAAGGCGCTAATTCTTTAAATAAAACGCTGTACTCGTAATTTTTGAATTCTCTCCAGTTCAAGCAACGCGGTTCGCGCTTTTTTCTTGACAACGTTCAGATTGTCGTGATGTCTGTGCGTATGATGTGAGTGTCTACGCTGCCGACACCTAAAAAGACATGATCTGTTTACGCTTCAGCAAGAGCCCTGAATTCTGTCAAGTTTATTCTAGCCTATGGAAACAACGATGAACATACGAGAAGGGAAGATTGTGGTGGCTGATGATGAAAAAGCCACTCGTGAAATCCTGGCCCGCGCATTAAGTGCAAGAGGGTATTCTGTAGAAACGGCGTCAAACGGATTGGAAGCGTTAGAAAAAATCCGAAGCGCTCATTTTGATATGCTCATCACCGACCTGGTCATGCCGAATATGCTTGGGACCGAACTCATGCAGAAAGTTCGCGAAACCCATCCGGACATCATTGTCATCGCGATTACGGCTCATGCAACGGTTGAGACAGCGATCCAAGCCCTCAAACAGGGAGCATATGACTATATCATCAAGCCCTTTGAGCCAGCTCATATTATTCCGGTAGTTGAGCGAGGGCTGGAAAAACTCCATCTGCGTCAGAAAAACGCTGAATTAGAGGAGATTACGAGAAAGCTGCAAGAAGTCGAACAGATGAAATCGGATTTGTTGGACACGATCACGCATGAATTTTCAACACCAATCGCGATCATCAAAGCTTATGTTGACATGTTTCTCGATGGGCATTTTGACACATCGAACCCCAGGCATGTCGATAGTCTGCGCTCGATTCGAAGCGCGGTAATTCGTCTCGAACGCCTTGTCATGAATCTCTTAACCCTCAGTATGGGCAAAGGCAAGATTTTAAAGCTGAAGAAAGAAAAGATTTTTATTCAGGATATCATCTCGAATGCCCTCTCTCAATTACATGAGGAGATTTCCAAGAAAAACATCAATGTCATCTTAAACGTCGAAGCACACCTTCCGACATTTGAAGCCGATCCGACAAAATTGTCGATTGCAGTCCTCAATTTGCTCGATAATGCTGTCAAATTTAACAAGAGCAATGGGATTATCAGAATCTCGGCGTCGCAATTGAAATCGAAAAGCATCGGCGTCGCGATTTCAGACACGGGCATCGGCATTCCCGAAGGCAAGATCGAAGAAATTTACAGCCCCTTTACTCAGGTCGATATGTCGTCGACCCGGGAACATCAGGGGACTGGCCTGGGCCTGGCTGTTGCGAAAACCATCATCGAAGCCCACAACGGAAAGATCACCCTTAAATCCCGCCTGGGAAAAGGCAGTACTTTCATTTTTGTCCTGAGTTGCTAGTACAACGGTTCGGAAATTCGTACACATCATCCTTGTACAAACCCCTGGCATTCAGAGCATGACGAATTTTTATCCGCCTCATCTGGGTTCAATGTCAATGTAAACAATCCGAACGGTTGAGCCCTTTCAGCACATGATTATTGAAATTCTTGGTTGAAAAATGGTACGTGATGCTCAGGCAGCGATGATTCCGACATATGGAGTGCTATGAGCGTGCCAACAGCGATGAACCGTCGCTGCATCTCACATTCTTCGATTTTTTCTTGACAGGAGAAAATTTATCGCTATGTTCTAGGTATGGTTATAGCTTTTGGACGTAACAATGTTAGTTATTTTTAGGTACATACACTATGGCACTATCTGATAGAGAATATATGCGCAGCCCTTCTTCTGGTTACCGCAGAGGAATCCCAGCATCCGGCGGGAAAAACGTCATCATGATCCTGATTGCGATGAATGTCGCGGTGTTTTTGCTGATTCCAAACACGGCCCGTCTGCTGCGATTCAACCTGACGCTTAGCCCCCAGGGAGTGTTGAACTTAAAACTGTGGCAGTTTGTCACTTATATGTTCCTGCATGCCAATTTTTCGCATCTCTTTTTTAACATGTGGGGACTCTACCTGTTTGGATCGACAATTCTACCAGTGATGGGCCCGAAACGCTTTCTGCAACTCTATTGTTTAAGCGGTGTGTCGGGGGCTGTTTTGTGGTTCATCCTGAACTGGAATTCTCCGGCAGGGCTTGTCGGGGCGAGCGGCGCAGTGTTCGGAGTTATGATGGGAGCGGCGATGCTCAATCCTCACATGCGGGTTCAATTGCTTTTCCCTCCGATTCCGATGTATATGAAGACACTGATTCTGATCTATACCGCCATTGAGATTGTGAGCGAGTTCTCGAGTTCCAGCGGCGGAATCGCCCATTTAGCCCACATGGGAGGATTTATCAGCGCCTACGTTTTCTTAAAATACCTGTATGGAAACCGGGTATGGGATCCTCTCAGCTTCCTGGGTGGCGTATTTACTCGAAAAAAGATGCCGCCGCGACAGAAAAAACCTCCTCAAAAGGCTTCGAAGGTTCCTGATGGCTGGTCAGTGCATTCGAACCCAACTTATGAGGCTCCACCGACCAATCGGGGACCGGTCCCAAAAGAAGAAATCGATCGACTGCTCGATAAAATTTCGAATTTTGGCATGGGAAGCCTGACGGAGGAAGAATTGGCGATCTTAAAATGGGCATCTGGTGAAATGAAACATTAGAAGTGGAGGAATATATGCGCTTAGGTTGCGGTGGATTACTTATTGCTGGCGGGTTATTTTTGCTTATCGGTGTCCTGGCAGGGGATTCGTTACAGGAACAATCGCTCATGACAAATCTTGTCATGTCAGTCCTCTTTATTTTGGCACCTATCGCCGGCGGCGGATTGATGATCAGGAACCATTTTAAACGCAAACACTTCTCTTTGAAAGCCAAGGAGGCCGATTTATACCAACGGCGCGAGAGGCACATTCTCCGTCTGGCCCAAGAGCATAAGGGGCGGTTAAGCATTCCGGAGATTGCGGTGAGTTCGTCGATGACAACGAATGAGGCTGAAACCATTATGGAAGAATTGGCCCGGAAAGGTTATGCTGATATACAAGTCACAGATTCCGGCGCGATTATCTATGAATTTTACGGCATGGCTGATCGAGAATCTTTAGAAGAGAGATAAGTTGACGCGTCAGGCCCCTCTTTCACCCGCCCTGAGCTTGTCGAAGGGTTGCCCCCTGATGCTTCGACAAGCTCAGCATGAATGACTCTCATTTTTGCAGTCCAAATCTCATGTTATCGATGGAGCAACTCGTCTGTAATCGACTCCCATTCTTCCTCCAACGACATATCCAGCATCGTATACCGGGTTCTGGAATACCAGTACCGGGAATTGGAGAGGTCTCCTTCTTCCCTGTGCAGGTAGGCATGAATCCACATAGCATCTTCCGTGTTCATGCGTTGCACAATACCGTGCGCCGTATCCCAGTTTCCCCTGGCATCTTCCCAGAGGGCCTCAAGTTCTTTGGTGATTCCATGCGGAAGCACACCGTTTGTAATTGAGGTTCGAAAGTCTTGTAAGGTCATTGTCAAACCCTCCTTTAAAACGACAGGGATCTGTTTATGGAGGATGAGTTCGTCAGCACTCCTGACGCCTTCATCCCCTGACTGTCGTTTCCTTTTGATGGCAGGGGCGGGTGTTTGGTCCCTGGGCTGCCCCTAAATTAATGAGGAACGCTTTCGCTTGATCGAGTATCCATTTTGATAGCATATGTCTGTATTATGTTGTCAAAACACGATTCTGTCAATTGAGAAATCAGCAAAAATAGGTGCATGATTCTCTTTCCCCTCTCTTTTTGCTTGACACAGCTTCTGAAGAATGAAGAATTTTACACAAAACAGAAGACGCTATAGATCTGATTCTGCTATGGAGTCTTTTTTATAATTGACGTAGAGTACATTTTGGGTGGAGCTTAGTCGATGACAGTTGAAGTACAGACATTTCTTCGAAAGATCGAACGCGATCCGACTTTGTAGAAAGGAGTCATCGTCTTATTACATGCGGCTCAACCGGATCGTACAATGTCGTATATCTTATACGACGATTTTCTTGAGTGGGTTAATGAAGATACGCTGGTAGAATAGACGGAACATATCACCCGGCGGTGATCTCCGGTGTCTGGCTGAGCGCAGCGTGGCTGTGGCAGACACATCTTCCGCCAGCCATCGAGATATTACGAGCATGACATCGTATTGAAAAGACGTCAACCCCTTGGTTGCGCGCAATATACCACACAGCACACACAAAACAGCAGAGGACAAGATGGAGCAGAATTATAATTTTACAGCAATCGAAAAAAAATGGCAGCAGCGTTGGAATGAAAGTCAGCAATATAAGTTCGATGTCGATCCGAGCAAAGAGAAAGTCTACGTGCTCGAAATGTTCCCCTATCCGTCCGGCAGGATTCATATGGGGCACCTTCGCGTCTATTCTATCGGCGATGCGATCGCACGATTTAAAATGATGCAAGGTCTGAATGTGCTGCACCCGATGGGATGGGATGCGTTCGGGCTGCCTGCAGAAAACGCTGCGATCAAAAATAAGTTGCACCCGGCCAAATGGACCCGAAGCAACATTGCGAATATGCGTGCACAGATGCAGCGTATGGGCTTAAGTATCGATTGGGATCGAGAGCTGGCGACCTGCGATGAATTGTACTATAAATGGGAGCAGTGGATCTTCCTGAAAATGCATGAGAAGGGACTGGTATACAAGAAAAAATCCATCGTCAATTGGTGTGATGAGTGTAACACGTCCTTAGCGAACGAACAGATCGAAGGCGACCAATGCTGGCGTGGTCACACCTCTATCGGACAGAAAGAGTTGGAGCAGTGGCACTTCCGTGTCACCGATTACGCCGAAGAATTGCTGGAATTTTGCGAGAAATTACCGGGCTGGCCCGAACGTGTGCTGACGATGCAGAAAAACTGGATCGGAAAAAGTTATGGTACATCCGTCCTTTTCCCGCTAGCTGACGGCGATGGCTGTATCGAAATTTTTACCACGCGGCCTGATACGCTGTATGGCTCGACCTTTATGGTGCTTGCGCCGGAACATCCTCTGGTACGAAGCCTGTCGGAAGGTACGCCTCAAGAGCAAACCGTACTCGACTTCGTGAATAAGATCGGCCTGCAGGAAAAAGCGACTCGGACTGATGAAGCCACCGAAAAAGAAGGGGTATTTACCGGAAGATATGCCATCAATCCCCTGACACACGAACAGATACCGATCTGGGTTGCCAATTTTGTGCTCATGGAATACGGAACCGGCGCGATTATGGCTGTTCCGACTCACGATCAGCGCGATTTCGAATTTGCCCAAAAATATGAGATCCCTTTACGGGTCGTGATTCAGCCGCCGGACGAAGAGCTGTCAGCCCACACAATGACCGCCGCCTACGTAAAAGAAGGCGTACTGGTCAATTCCGGCCAGTTCGACGGCATGAACAATAAAAGAGCCATTCAAAAAATTACGGAATATCTGGAGGAGCAGGGTATCGGAAAAGCGACCGTAAATTATCGTTTGCGCGATTGGGGCGTGTCGCGGCAGCGCTATTGGGGCAATCCAGTGCCGATGATTCATTGTGACGAATGTGGTACGGTGCCTGTACCCTATGAAGATTTACCAGTGGTTTTGCCTGAGAACATCGAGTTTTCAGCCGAAGGAGGAAATCCACTGACTCATCTGCCGGAATTTCTCAATGTCGAGTGTCCAAAGTGCGGCAAGGCTGCCAAACGGGAAACCGATACGATGGATACCTTTGTCGATTCGTCCTGGTATTACATGCGCTATGCCTGTCCTGACTATGATGAGGGGCCGTTAGACCCCGAGGCAGTCAAATACTGGATGAATGTCGATCAGTATATCGGCGGTATCGAACATGCGATTTTACACCTGCTTTATTCTCGTTTTTTTACCAAAGTGTTGCGGGATCTGGGACTGATCGATTTTGATGAACCCTTTGAAAACTTGTTGACGCAGGGTATGGTGATCAAAGATGGCCGCAAAATGTCAAAATCTTTCGGAAATGTGGTTGATCCTGATTCACAGATCGATCAGTTCGGTGCAGACGCAACTCGACTCTTTATCTTGTTTGCAGCGCCGCCGGAGAAAGATCTGGACTGGAGCGATCAGGCTGCGGAAGGGAGTTTTCGTTTCCTGAACCGGTTGTGGCGTATGGTGGTGAATGCCCTGCCCAATATCGAGGGTATTGACGTCGGCGATCTGAGCAAAGCGTCACTCTCAAAAAATGCGAAAGCCTTGCGTCGTAAAACCCATCTGACCATCAAAAAGGTCTCGGAAGATCTTGATGGGCGTTTCCATTTTAATACAGCGATCAGTGCCGTCATGGAACTCGTTAACGACATTTACAGCTTTGAACTCCCCTCAGAAGAAAGTGATGAAAGAAAACTGGCAGTGAGAGTCTTGCGAGAAGCCGTTGAGTCGACGATCATGCTGATGGCACCGTTTGTTCCTCATATCACTGAAGAACTCTGGGAAACACTGGGACATACGAACAGCCTGTTTCAGGAGGAATGGTTGAGTTATGATGTTGAAGCCACAAAAACTGAAGAAATGCTGATCGTGGTTCAGGTGAACGGCAAAGTACGCAGTCGAATGACCGTACCTGCCGATGCCGATAATGATGAGATTCAGAGAGTGGCTCTGGCCGATGAACGAGTACAAAGCTTTACTACCGGTAAAAAGATCCGAAAGGTGATTGTCGTACCCAAAAAACTCGTGAATGTAGTGGTCTAGTGCGTCGAGACAACACCAGAAGTGCAAACAGTCTATTTTTGCAGGCGGCAAAGTCGCCACAATGGGAGTATAAAAACCTACTGTTTACACTGCTAAATACATGATACTATGAAACGACTATTTTTCGTGCTGAGTTTCGGAATTCTGCTCATGTCAGGTTGTGGTTATACATTGGTCGGTCAAGGCAATCTACCCGATCATATCAAAACCATCGCTATTCCGGTGTTTGAAAATGAGACTCTGGAAGAAGGGATTGAAGAAACGTTGACCAATGCCGTCATCGAGGAATTCATCCGAGGTGGAAAAATGCAGTTGGTCTCAGAATCGGAAGCTGATGCCGTCATGCTGGGGACGATAAAAACGTATAAAAATAAGCAACCCGTTGCCTATAACGATCAGAATGAAGTCTCGAGTTATCGTCTGACAGTGACCGTTGATATCGAATTAAAAGATCTTGTCAAAGATGTCGAGCTGTGGGCAACAGAAGGGATGGAAGAATTCGCCGATTATGAAGGCGGTGAAGATACGGCATTAACTGAAGAACAGGACAATGAAGAACAGGCCATGGAAGAGATCTCCGAAGAATTAGCCCAGGAAATTCGAGCCTTATCAACCGAAGGATTTTAAGAGAAACAGAGAATGGCTTCTGAACGGGTGAAATAATATGGCAGGAAAAAAAAAGGATTATATTACCTGCAATGAGTTTTTGAACCATCTCGAGCGTCAAACCCTGGGGGCCTTGTATCTTTTCCAGGGGCAGGAAACGTTTTTGATGGAAGAATGTCTGGAGCGAGTGAAACAAACCCTTCTTCAGTCGGAAGCCGCGGATTTTAATTTCGATAAATTTTCTGCTGGTAATCTCGAAATAGGTCATCTGCTGGATCTCGCTCAGACCATGCCGTTTCTGAGTCAGAAACGGCTAATCATTCTGACCGAAAGTCACGAATTAAAAACCCCGGCGCAGAAACAGCTACTTCCGTACCTTGCCGATCCAAATCCCTCGACGTGCTTCATTATGACAACGACAGGCAAGTTGGATAGTCGGACGAAATTTGCGCAGGCCGTTGCCAAACACGGCAAGACTGTCCAATTCTGGAAGCCCTTTGACCGTGACATTCCAGCCTGGATCCGACGACGAGCCTCGCAGTACGGCTATACCATGCAGTCCCAGGCTGCAGACAGCTTGTTGGCATTCGTCGGAAACGATCTGCGTCAATTAGATAATGAGCTCAAAAAAATTATCGCCTATGCCAGTACCAAAGAAATTTCCTCTGCGATTGTTGGGCAAGTGACCGGTGATATTCGAGAACGGGATATCTTTGAGTTAGTCGACGCGATCGGCAAGGGAAATATTATTGAGTCTTTGCGCATACTTAATCAGCTTCTGATCGAAGGCGAACAACCGTTGCGAATTTTAGCCATGATCATCAGACAATTTCGCTTGCTCTGGAAAACGAAAGCCTGGCTGGTCGAGCAAAAAAATCTTCCGAGCACACAACTCACGGGGAAAATAGGAGTTCCTCTCCGCTCAGCGGAAGCACTTCAGAAACAGGTTCATCGCTTCTCACAACTCAAGCTGAAACAGGCCATGAAACGCTTATCTGAAGTTGATCGGGCGTTAAAAACCAGTACAAATTCGCCTCAAATTCTTTTAGAAGACTTGTGTATCGATTTATGTCGTTAACTCTTCCGGCTCATTGGTTGCTCAATCGTGAGATGAGAGAGTGGTGTGATCTATGGTAAACGCGCGTTATATCACATGTTATCTGTGTGAACGAGAGAATCGGATTCCGACCAATATATCAAGAACGTCGGAAATACGGTGCGGTGCATGCAGCACCCTTCTCGTAGATATTATTCACTGTCCCTCTTGTGGGACAAAAAATCGTGTTAAAATTCGCTTTGTCGAGCACCAGCATATTGCCTGCGGAAAATGTCAGACCCTGCTCAGAAACCACAAGGTAGAACCGGTCTTAATAAAGCCATCGCGATCCAAACGGAGCGTTCGAAACGCCCTGGCTCTTCAAGGAAAACTCCATCAATGGAAAGGCGAATGGGAGACAGCCATCAGTTTTTTTCAACGAGCTCAAAAACATCAGGCAGATACATCGAGAAAAACAGCGATTTTTGTCAGTATCGGACTCTGTTATGCGTATCTGGGGAGCTATGAAAAGGCCAAAATTTCTCTCGAACAGCTCGACGATATCGAACTCTCCCAGTTCAGCGTCATGTATGAACTCGCGCGAGCCTATGGGTTGGTTGGCGACCTCGATCTTTCGATCGTCTGTTTTGAAAACGCTCAGGAGCTCCTGGCCGATCAGGCTTCAATTCAACAGATTGAAGGCTTACTGGATACGCTGTACGATATCCGTGATGCCACAAATCTGGGGACAGAAGCGTTACAGACGGCTATTCTCCTCTATGACGCACGCCAAGATTTTGAGACGGACAACCTTCAGGCGGGGGTTCAAAAATTACAACGCGCCCTCGATATTGCCCCGGCGCACGCCGAAATTTATCAACAACTCGGTATCGGGCTGTTGCAACTCGGACAATTCGAAGATGCGATTGCCATGCTCGAACACGGTTTGGAATTTGATCCGATGAATGAACAAGCCCAATTTGCACTGGGTGATGCGTATTTTCATCTCGGTATGTATGAATGCGCGCTCAATGCCTATAAACAAACGTTAAACTTAAATCCACGCCACATCGATGCCTATCATCACCTTGGCCTGATTTACGAACAGCAAGGAGAACCTGAAACCGCCAAAGGCTATTGGGAAGACGTTCTGCAAGTTCTCCCCGAACATAAAGAAGCGATCCGCTGTCTCATCCGCTGCCAGTAAGCACCCTACATCATGCACGAAATGGAGCTTTCTTAAAACGGTTCCTACTTTTTCGCCACGGATCAAACAGCATACGCGGAAAAACCGGAAATGATCTTCGTCAGGGTGTTCCGTGTATGCTGTGTTGAACGTCTGGCTGCTATAAAAGACGTTAGGAACAAAAGAAATATGAGTAAATCATACAAGCCTCTTTTGTGACCTTTGTGCCTTGATGATGGAAAATATTTCACGTGTTCTCTCTGGGGACTTCCCTTACCCATACCCGAAAAAATTTGTTCTCAGGCTCCCTTTTTGTCGATCCTTACGATTGAGAGGCAGAAAATATGTAGTTTCCAGTGGTTCCTTCTTGACAGACTCACAGGAGAACAGTAGCTTAGAAATAGAGAATCACAAACCAGAAAGGAGAGAAAAACACCGTATGACTCGTAGGCCTGAAGTGATAAAAATTGTCCTGACTTATCCGTTTACCTTGTTGGCTGTATTGCTTGTAGCTGTCCTTGAATGGGGATTCATCTCCTGGTTTCGCCCTCCGTTTCCGATCGGAGCAGGAATGATTGGTCTCGGCGTTCTTCTACTGCTCGTTTGGCCGGTACTGCTGCTTCGTTCGCAGGCTTTTCGACAACGTTACCAACGTTTGCCATATGAACTCGATGTGAAAGCATTGGAAGAATTACTTAAATCCTGTTCAAAGCCTTTCAGAAAATCCTCCCTGGAATGCCTGGCCTTGTTGGAAAACGTTCGCCAGGAATTTCAATCGCAGACTTTTCAAAGTGAACTGGATCGTATTTTCCACAACTTATTCGAGCTCAGCCGTAATCATTCGCAGCTCTACGCCCGCTACCAACAATTCGGGACGGATCGACAACAGCAGACGATGCAGCATCTGCTCCAACAGCAAGTGAGTTCTGTTCAAAACTCCCTGACCTCCCTCAAGACCTTTAGCGGCAATTTAACTCTGCTCGAAGCTCATCCGGAGGATCATGAACGCATGGGGAGCGATTTAAAAGCGATTAACCAGGAACTGCAAAACGTCATTCAGGAGGTATAAAAAATTATGAAACGTAAGTCAAACACATCACGAAAAGGTCTTATTATCGCGATTACAATCGTTATTGCGATCGTAGGCATTGCGGCTCCGACCTTTATAAGGCTGAAAGATCGTTTTTTCCCGACAACGCTAACATACGAGAAGGCTGCTAAAAAGCTAGACTCAATGCTCAAGAATGTGCCCTGGTCACAAAACATCGTGCAGCGCAGGGCTCAGATCGAACTTGGCACCGCTCAAGACCTCACGACCATGCTGCCGAGTATCGATGAGTTTCCATTAATGAACCAGCCCTCAGGCGGCGATATTGTGCTCGAAATTTTTGCTTCAACTGAAAAATCGGGCACCGGCGATGACGGCTGGCTGGTCGAAGTGGCAGACAAATTCAACGCCCAAAATCAGCAGCTCAACAGCGGCCAGCGAGTCAAGGTGAATATCCGAAAAATCGCATCGGGCACAGGTTATCAGTTTATCGCCTCCCGCAAATATCTCCCGGATGGGTTTTCGCCATCGTCTCATCTTTGGATTCAAATGGCCAGAGCACATGGCGTAACGATGACTCCGGTTCGAGAATCAATGGCCGGGAACATCGCAGGCATTGTCATGAAAGATGCTGTGGCCGACGAGATGAAAACAACCTACGGATCACTCGATATTAAAAACATGATTGATGCGGTTGTGCAAGGGAAATTAGCGATGGGCTATACCAACCCATTTGCCAGCAGTGCCGGCTTGAATTTTCTATTCACTGTTTTGGCGACGTTCGCAGATGGGAAGGAAGAAATGATGCTCGACCCAACAGTCGTCAGCGCCTTTGAAAGTTTTCAGCGCGGAGTTCCCTTTGTCTGTCAAACTACCATGCAAATGCGAGAATCCGTTGAAAAAGGCGGAGCCTTAGATGCCTTCGTGATGGAGTATCAAACCTTCAGTAAAATCCCGGTGTTGAAAGCGGGCTACGAATTTATTCCTTTTGGTGTTCGGCATGACAACCCGCTCTACGGAGTCGGCGAACTTTCTTCGCAAAAGCAGGAAGCGCTGGAATTGTTTGCCGCCTTTGCCGAACAGGACACCTATAAAAAATCAGCCGACAAATATGGCTTTAACCCCGACCTTGCCTACACCTCAGCCTTTGATATTCCATCGGGTGATATCCTGGTCCATGCCCAAAAACTCTGGAAAGAGAAAAAGGATGCCGGACGTCCGATTTCGGCGATTTTCCTGTGTGACGTCAGCGGTTCGATGGCCGGCAGCCGCATGAACGCCTTGAAACAATCCCTGATGAAAGGCAGTGAATTTATTGCCGCTGAGAATTCGATCGGGCTGGTGTTTTTTAATCACGAAGTCAACATCGTGCTGCCAGTCGACAAATTCAATCTTTCGCATAAGGCCTCATTTTATGCTGCTGTACAAGACATGTTTGCGGAGGGCGGCACGGCCATGTATAACGGTGTGCTCGTCTCTTTGCACATGCTGATCGAGGAGAAACAGAGCAATCCCAATGCTAAAACGACATTATTCGTCCTGACCGACGGCGAAACAAAAGACGGTTATCAATTCCGTGATATTCGTCCGGTTGTCGAGGCACTCGGCATCCCGATTTACACCATTGGCTACGAGGCAGATTTACCGATTTTACAGGAACTTTCATCCATTGTGGAGGCCGCCAGCATTAATGCCAATGAAGAGCAGGTTCAATATAAAATCGGCTCATTGTTAAACGCCCAGATGTAACCGGAATTTGATCTAGACGAAGCACATCCTGAAAAATTATTTTTGTGACGGGATTGACTGGCTTGACTCGATTTTAAGCTCCTTCATCCTGTTCATTCTGTAAATCCCGTCAAACAAGAAGGGAAAGAAACTATGAAACCCTTTTCGATATGGGCTATCATCACACTCATGGTGTTCGGAACGATCAGCGGAACATATCACGTCTACCTCAGTACGAATCCTCGCAGGATTCTGGTTGCCGTTGATTCGTCATTCTCGATGAACTCCGTCTGGTCCCAGGTTTCCCGACAACTCGATGCCATCGACGATCGACGATACGCCTCGTTCAGCCTGATCACGGAAAAGAATAGCGTCCATAGCTGGTCACCATCACTCCAACTTGGTCAACTCGTTCCATATGCGCCTAGAAATTTCTCGAAACTATCAGATCCGTCTCATTATAGAGAACTGACAGAGGCCGATGAAAAATATCTCATCACTGATAGCGAAGGGGCCCAAATCGCTCATCTTCAAGATTGGACTGTTCTTAAACTCCCATAGTAGATTGTCTCACTCAGCCGCTGGTCGAACCCCTGATTTATTCGACCGGCAAAATCATCAACAGCAGTATAGTGAAAAGGAGGAAACGATATGTTCTGTCCAAAGTGCAGAAGTGAATATGTTGACGGCATGACTGAGTGTGTAGATTGTAAGGTGTTGTTGGTTGGCGAACTTCCGCCGGAAGAGGTCGTCGAATATGATTATGAGAATTTCGTCACCTTGCGCACCTATTTGAACAGAGCTGAGGCCGAGCTCGATCACAGTGTGCTGGAAGCGAATCAAATCGAGGCATTCATCTCGTCGGACGATGCCGGAGGCTCGCGACCGGAACTTTCATTTCTAAGAGGGGTAAAATTATTAATCCACCAGAAAGACGTCGAGAGGGCGGAAAAACTGTTCAAAGACCTTCCGGCAGCCGAAACGACAGATGAAGAATTTCAAGAAGACGACAACTCATCTGACGAGACATAAATGAATGGAACCACAGAAGACACAGAAGACACAGAAAGGCTCCTTGGAGAAACTGTAAGAATTACGATTTCTTTAGATAGGCTGAGGGCGGCGAATAGAGAGAAACTTGCAGAAATCATGCAGTGGCAATCGTCCGCTACTGGGAGCCTTTTTAACACGTCAATTTTTTTTCTGTGTTTTCCGTGTCTTCTGTGGTGAAAGATATTTTTGCGGGCTAAAACTCATCCTCTTTCTCACGCCTGGCCTTTAAACGCAACTCCCTGCCCCATTTCTCTTTGTACGAATTATAGCGTTGCACGAGATTGTGCAGTTTGAAACGCATCTGCGTATTCGCAACCGGTTTACCCCACCATTTTCTGACAAGCGCATCGGTCTGCGCTCGCAAAGCTTTGGGTTCGAGAGAAATAACCCCTTCACAAAAATCGGTGTATCGTTTTTCCAACACCTTAATATTTTTTTCGATCAGGTTTATGTCTTGCTGCATTTGATTGTTAATCATACGTTCATTGATGAAAATAACCCTGTTAGGGTTTGAAACCCTGGCAGGGTTGCTGCCATCTTTATCATGCCAATGGGTCACTCATGTGTCCCCTCTCTGCTCTCTTGTTCGTGAGTATGTAAAAAAGTATAAATCGTCTCCGCTAACTCAGCATTCACCGAATTTGTCTCAGCGATCTCATCGATCGACGCTTCTTTGATGCGCTTGAGACTGCCGAAACGGGTTAATAAACGTTTTCGTCGTTTTTGGCCGACTCCGGGGATTTCTTCAAGAATCGAATGAAAATTTGCTTTTTTTCGTAGGCTGCGATGATAAGTAATTGCAAAATGATGGGCTTTGTCACGAATGTGCTGCAAAAGCTGCGCGCTTTTGCGGCTTGTATCCAGGACGATTCCATCGCCAGTCACATTCATAAAGACACGCTCCTGGTCTTTCTCCGAGCCTCGGATGCCGCGAGCTTTCGCCAGCCCGATCAGATCGGCTGAATTGACCTGAATACCGTAAAGCGCATATTGCGCGGCATGTAATTGCCCTTTGCCGCCATCGACCATAATCAGATCGGTCATCGGCAAGCCTTCGTTTTTTACCCGTGAATAGCGCCGCGTAATCACTTCTTTCATCATCGCAAAATCATCACTGCCTTCAACGGTTTTAATTTTAAAGCGTTTGTATTCCTTCGGCTGCATCAGACCATCGATACACACGACCATCGACCCAACCGCCATCGTTCCTTGAATATTGGAAATGTCAAAGCACTCGATACGGCGCGGCAAATTCTTGAAGTGAAACTGCTGTTGCAACTCTTCCAGCACACGCAATGTCTCAGTCGGATTGGATTCCGACACTTCTGTGAGAGCAAGCTCCGCATTCTGCCGCGCCATCGCCACAAGCTGTTTTTTCCTGCCGCGCTGCGGCACGAGAAACGTCACTTTTTTACCCTTACGGTCGCTTAACCATTCTGCGATCATCAACTGGTTCGGAATCTCGACCGGGAGCAAAATTTCATCGGGAATCAGAACATCTTTTAAATAAAATTGTTCCACAACCGATTGCAGCACCTCCTGTTCGTCCAATTCTTCTGGACCTTCGTTCTCTCCCTGCATCATTGTGGTAAAATGAAACGATTTGCGTCCCATCAGAATTCCGTGGCGTATAAAAAATAACTGGACGCTCATCTGCGGCCCTTTTTTGGCGCTTGCAATCACGTCTTGATTCTCTAACCCGGTTGAAATCACCTTCTGCCGCTCTAAAATTTGGCGGATCGCCTCAATCTGGTCGCGAAGTTTAGCGGCCTTCTCAAACTCCAATGCTTCAGCATACTGATTCATTTTTGTCTGCAATGTGGCAAGCAGATCATCTTTCTTCCCTTGGAGAAAGAGCTTTGCTTCTTTAACCACCTCCCAATACTCATCTTTCGTGCATTTCCCGGCACAGGGAGCCTGGCAGCGATGAATCTCATATTCGAAACAGGGCCGTTCTTTACAATTGAACGTGATATTTCCAGAGCATAATCGCAGCGGGAAAAGACGCTTTACCAGACGTAAGGTCTGGTTCAGTGCCCCGGTTTTGACATATGGCCCGAAGTATAGTGCACCGTCCCGCTTAATCTTGCGGACCGTAAGAATGCGTGGGAATCTTTCGTTGATTGTCAGCTTCAAATACGGGAAATGTTTGTCATCTTTTAGCAGGACATTGTAGGGCGGCTGATGTTTTTTGACAAGCGTTGCTTCCAGGATCAGCGCTTCCAGTTCAGAATCCGTCACAATATAGTCAATATCGGCGATCTGTGTTACCATCGTCGCGATCCGAATCGATGGTAAACCGGTTCGGGAAAAATACGAACGCACCCGATTTCGCAGCACTTTGGCCTTGCCGACATATAAAATCGTACTGGCGGCATCTTTCATCAGATACACACCCGGCTGTTTTGGCAGGCTCTGCAAAATCTCTTGAACTTTCGGCAGAATGGTGATGTGTGGATTCATACCCATAAATTTTATGAGAAGCAGTGGGGAAGTCAAGGAAAAATTCTCGGAAATCAGGCTATATGACGTAATACTGCCACGATGCAACCAGGTTTATAACATGCACCGGACATCTTCTATCCTTTCCAATTTTTGTCCTTCACGTTGTCTCTGTTCATTCCTGCTTTATTATGCCTCCCACCGCAGATGCTGAATCTGAGGGATCATTTCTTCTGTTGCTTCTTTCCCTTTTTGGATAAGTTGTCCCGCGTTAAAAAATTCCGACCATGACACATCACCAACATCCGGGACGATATGGACATTCGCTTGTGAGGTTTTCATGGCAGACAATTCATATTGCAGACTCTGAAGTGAACGCATCGCCACATCAAAGGCCGGCAATAATGGCGAGCGGGAAACGGCGAGTTGGTCCTTTCGTGTCGAACGCCTCAACGATTTTAAACTATCTTGCAGCGAAGGTGTCACGTTGACGGAAATGATAATATCCGCCCCACGTTTCACTAAAGCATTCACTGGAATCGGATTGGCAATCGACCCGTCAATCAACAAGCGGCCATTATACGCAAGAGGGGTAAAAATGCCTGGAATCGAGAGGCTTGCCCGAACTGCCAAACGCACACTCCCGTGTTCATAAATGATCTCTTCACCACTATTCACATCTAGTGCAACCACTGATAACGGGATTTTCATGTCATCAAAACTGGGATCGCCCACCACGCTCAGATAGAGTTTATTGACTTGAACACCGCTAAAAACACCTATCCCAGGCCTAAAAAATCGCGGTTCCCAAACAGTTTTTTGGCCTCTAAACATTCGAGCGATGGCTTTCGCATAATATCCGACATCAAACAGGTCAGGAATCGTCAGGCGCAACAAACCGATTTTCGAGCCCCATTTCAGGACGGCTTCTTCGATTGTTTGAATTGAAACTCCGGCGGCATAGGCCGAACCGATTAAAGCTCCGGCACTTGAACCGGCGATCATGTCAATAGGGATACCGTATTTTTCCAAAACATGAAAGATACCAATGTGCGCCATCCCACGAGCCGAACCTCCTCCAAGAGCCAGACCGATCTTTTTCCCGCCGATGTCGCGAGCGACCCGGCTCAATGCCTGACTGACATTACTTTCAGGTTCGCCATCAACAAATGGGTTTCCGGAATCCAGAAAACGTTCGATGGTTCCATAGTTTCTGGGCAACAGGTGATAGCCCTTCTCCCGAATCAACGTATTATCAATCGTTTCATCCGTCAAATTCAAGAGCATCCGCACCTCTTGATGATCAAGCATAATTAATGGATACTCCTGGGTCATGTTCGAGGTGACAAATAACATCATATTCGACAGATCGATGGCTTCGAACGTACTTCGATTCAGTTTCGAGCTGGTATCAATCAAAATATAATCGTAGAGGTCTTTCAGAATTCCCAGGATTCTCGCAATCGACTCCCGGCCCTTTGTCTCTTCCAGCAGCAATTCAGGGGCGATCGACAAGACATCGAGCATCGTATGGTGTTTCGCAATTTTATCTTCGAGATACGCTTGATCGATGGAAGGACTATCAACATACCTCACGGTGTCGATTCGAAGCATCGAGGCGACACCGTGAGCAGCGATCCCCATATCAAGGATAATCACCTTGCATTTTGTTTCTCGAATCAGGCTGACTCCAAGATTGATGGCCACAATTGATTTACCAATACGTTCTTCTGTCCCGTACACACAAATAATAGGATATTTGACAAGACGTTTTTTCTTCTTTGTCAAATCCTGTTCGACATGCAATTTTTGGCTGAGCAATTCTCCGAGATTATACAACACAGTCGTCTGATGTTTAATCGCCTCTTCGAACGTTATTTTGTCACACTCAAAGACTTCAGCGTCAATCACAACTTCGATAGAAGTTAAACGAGGTTCACTCAGCAACAGAGGCATTTCGCCAAAGAATGCTCCTTGCGTGAGGAGATCCAGTTCGATTTCTTCCCCTTCTTTATTCCGTTTTAACACCCGAACCTGGCCGGAAAGGAGAATATAAAATTTTGAGTTGATCTCACCTTCTTCACAAATCCGCGCTCCTCGGGGATAATATTTTTTATGAAAAATCGGCGCGATTTTTTCAAGTTCATCGACGGCGACCCCTTTGAAAAGTCGGTTACTTTGCAGTAAGTACAGTGTATCAGGCATAATGCGTCTTACCCCCATTTGAGTGTTTCTATATTGGAAATGACCTGTTCGGCCGCTTGAGCCCCCCGCTCGATTAATGTCGATGCTTGATGAAAGTCGCGCCAGGAAATTCCCTTCATATCGGGAAGAATGAGAACATCAGGGGGGATGGGTTCGATCGGTTCAGTTTGTTTAGCAGTATCAGATAATTGGTCCATAAGTCCGTCAAACGTTGCGGCAACAAGCGCATAATTTTGTCGCATTGCTCGCTGCTCTCCTACCCTTCGGCTTTTAGTACGCTGACGGAAAAACTCCTGACTCTCTGTCGGTGTTGGTGTCACGATAATAGCGGTCGTAATGTCTGCTCCCATCTGCTTGAGTGGTAAAATCGGTATTGGATAAATGACTGAGCCATCAATCAGATACGATTCTGTCTGCTTAAATGGAATAAACAGATCGGGAATTCTCATGCTCGCCTTAATCGCGTCCAGCACTTTTCCCTCCCTGAAGATGACATTTGCCCCGGTTCGAGTGTCTATCGCCATCACACTAAATGGAATAGGCAAATCGTCAAAGTAGATATCTCCTAACAAGGCGTGACACAGACCATCTAATCCTGTATCTTGAAAAAATTGTTTCGTAAACATTCGACGCCAGCTCCAGCGTGACAGAACATGACATGATCGTCCCCATTCAAGAATGAGTTGTGTCATTTTTCGAATTTCTACTCCGGCAGCATGGGCAGCCCCGATAAGGGCTCCAAAACTGGAGCCGGTCATCATGTCAATGGTAATTCGGTCGCGTTCCAGAACATCGAGGACACCGATCTGCGTTAAGCCGAGAGCAGCGCCTCCTGTCAGGGCAAGCCCGAATCGTTTTTCGCCCACGTCTCTGGCAAGTCTTCCGATCACCTGGCTCACTCGACGATATGGAGCCTGAATAACGAATGGAACTCCACTGGCCTGGAATGCATCGAGTGTTAACGAATCATTCGGAAGGATGTATTGCCGTGGATGAGTTTGGGCTGCTCTCTCTTGAACGGTTCCGTGCCTATTCACGACAATCCGAAAATTATGATGGCCAATGATTCCAATCGGTTGTTCATACTCAGCAGACGAAGTCATGACAATAAAGATATCTGTTTTATCAAACACTTCATGGGTCAGTGCAGTCATGTGCGCTGAAATGTCGATAATCACATACTGGAACCGTTTCAAAAGAAGCGTTAAAAGGGTTTTGACAAACGTTCCTGATGAGCGTTCTGATTGAAGATCCGCCGAATCCACTACCAAGACGGAAATATGAGAGCTGTGAACTTGCAAATATTTCTCAATAAGGGCATCTGTTAACTCTTGTATCGGCAACACATGTGATGAGGGCAGTTTCAACATCGACCAGGCTGGAGTTCCCTCAGCAGGTGAGTCAAAATCGACAAAAATGACAGATTTTTGCGTTTCATTGATTAAACTCACTCCCAGATTGATACCAATCGCGGTTTTTCCTATTTTTTTCTCTGAACTATAGAGTGTAAAAACTTTATTCATAGAGATACATCTCAGCCACTGGCACATAATCATTCACGTTTACAGATTTTTCCCTTTCGAAGCGATGAGTTGAAGTATACGATTCTTTCTGCGTTCACGTCAAGGAGAAAATTCGCATTTTCAACGAAGTCATGATGTCGAATTCAGGAAAATTTCTAAAAATCCGTTTTCTTCTTGAAAAAAGTCTTGCGTATATCCTTCGTTTATAGGTAAAATGACACCCTAAGAATAAAAAGGTTTCCTGCTAACATCAATTTTCTACAAGAATCGTGAGAAAAAGGGAAAAAGGAATATGAGACAATTTGTGTATGTTGTTATATGTGTGTTGGGCTTGTGCGTTCTCTTGCTGCCATATAGCGCGATTGCCAAAACAGAAGAGGAATATCAGCAAGATATCCGTGTATTACAAAAAAGAAACACTCAGCTTGAGAATAGCCTGGAACACGTCACCTCGGATTTAAAAAACAAAACCCAACAAATGAAGCTGTTACAGGATCAAGTTGCTGAAATGGCTCGAGAGGGAGAAGATGGGCTAAAAGAAGTTCAGGAAACCCGCAAGGCAATGAAACAATTGAAAAAACAATTTAAAACGTTGCTCGAACAGCAGAATGCTGAGAAAAGCCAGGAATTAGAAGCCCAGCTTTCAAAAACCCTCCAGGAAAACCAACAGCTCGTCCAGCAGATTACGACACTTGCCAAAGAGAAAGATGCGCTGCAACAAGAGATGGATCAGCTTCAACAAGCACCACCTGATGAAAATACGGAGAAAATACAACAGCTCGAAGCGCATGCCACGAAAACCTTATTGGAGAACCAATTACTTGAAAAACAACTCAAACTCGTCATCCAGGAAAAAGAACACTTGCAACAAGAACTTGACGAATTGGCGCAGGCCCCTGCAACGACTGATGAGTCGGGTGATCAGCAAGACCTCATCACACTTCGGACGGAATTGGAAAAACAAAAACGGCAGTTTAAATCGAATTTAGCGTTACTGGCTCAACGTGAGCAAGAATTGCAAGAGGCCAAAGCCCAAATTAAGAAGATGGCTACCCAGGCAACTCCTCGCCCTGAAAACGATTCAGCTCAAACAGAATTGAGGATGAAGGAATTAGAATCGACATTGGCAACCGTCAATGCCAGATTGGTCAAATATTCTCAAGAGAACGCCCGATTGAAAGAGCAGCTTGCCACACAATCGACGTCAATATCACAACAAAGTGGAGAACAGCTTGTTGCATTGAGAGAGTCGATGATGGAGCTCAACGAACGGATTGAACAATTGACCCAGGAAAACGCACGACTCGATTCTCAAATCAAACAACAACAGGAACAACACAACGATGCTCTTGCGGCAAAAGACCTCGAAATTACCACACTGCAACAAGAGGTCCGTAGTGCAACCGAACAACTCAGCGCTCAGAGTATGGCCACCCAACATTTCGAAGAATATGAGTCGAAAATCGAGCAGCAGCAAGCGCTCTGGCAGGCTGAAATTGTCAAAAAGGATGCGGAAATTTCACGACTTGAAGGTGAATTGCGAAAAGCTGCTGACTACATCAACTCCCATTCATCAGAAATTACCTCGCTTAAACAACAAAATGCAGACCTGAGAAGTGAGATGAAACAGGAACAACACAGTTATGTGGACCTACGCTCTCAGGTCAGTCAGGAAATTGAGAGTTTGAAGACCAAAGTGCAAACAATCGATACAGAGCGAACTTCTCTTCGAACGACCCTGCAAACTGTCGAAGCGGAACGCGATCGCTTGCAAAACAATCTTCAGGGGCTTGAGCAAAAGAATCAGGAGCTTCAACAGGCAGTGACGACGTTGCAGACGCAATTAGAGGAGAAAAGCTCTGTGCCAGAAGCTGCCAGAAAACGTATTGAAGAACTCGTTGAAGAATTTCAAGCCGTCAAAATCCAGCTTGATACCCAAAATCGTCTGGTGAAAGAGCATCCGCTTTTGCAACAGGAAATTGAAGCGCTTCAAGAACAGCTTGCAAGCCTCCGCAGCAAGAACCAACTCCTGGAGAAAACTATCGAGGAAAAATCCGCTCGAATCGAGTCGCAGAAAGCAGTGGAACAACAGTATCGTAAAGGTATTGAAGAGGTTGACCTCAAAGAAAAATTACTCCAACAAACGTTAGCGGAAAAGGCTGTTTTGGAGAAAATGATCGATGATGGGGGATGCACGCCGGATATGCTTACCACAATCCAGGAACAGCAACTCCAACAGCAGAAATTGGAAGCCGAACTTAAACAAACGCGCCAGCAGATCGCCGAACTGAGTGGACAGCAGACCGATACGACAGCAGTCAAGCCGCTGTCATCGGCAGCATCGTCCCAAAACGAGCGAGATCTGTTACAAACCCTTTTCCCTCATGGAATCCAGACGAACGGAACCATTTCCGTCTTGAACTGGTCGCCTGATAAGAGTCGATTCGCCTACCTGGAAACGATGGATCAGCGTCAGCAATTGTGGGTCGTCAACCGGTTTGCTCCAAAACCGGTAAAAATTACCGAGTGGCAAGGAGTATCGACCTCCCCCCATCAGTTCGAATGGGCTCATGATAATCATCATTTTCTGTTTGCAACGGGAAGCCCCGGTCAATATACACTGTATCTCGGCAACAGCAATCGTCTGCTTGGCAGCCCGATTCCGCTTTTCGAGCAGCACGTGGCGTTTGCCTGGTCGCCCAAGCAATTGCAGTTTGCCTATTTTTCGGGGACAACATTGATCATTCAAAATACGAGCCAGCACACATTGCCTATCGAAATCGGTCATCACCCCGGGACAGCCGGACCATCACTCGCCTGGTCGCCAGACGGAACCCGAATAGCCCTGAGCATAAAACGCGACACCAGTTTCGACATTTCGCTCTTGAGTTTTGTAAACAATTCACCAGTGCTGCAAGCCCTAGTGACCTCTCCTTCTGATGATGTCCAACCGTCATGGTCGCCGGACGGACGCTATGTGGCCTTTTATGTTCATTCTCCCCAATATGGGACGAAAGTTGCTGTGACCCCGGTCGATCAAAGCCAGGCTCCGTATATTATCGGGCATAACGCTTCGCTGCCGCAGGCAGGAGGCCCCCGCTGGCTCACTCCTGCACAAGTCGTGTATATGGGAGAAGAACAGCGTTCCGCATCGCATAACCTGATTTATCGGGTTGATATCGCCACAGGTCAGCGTTCTTCAGTGCCTCTGACGATGCTTTTTCCGCAATAAAGACAACCAAAAAAGGCAGAAAACAGAATGAAAAATGAACGCTTGAACTCGTCACAATACTCTTGCATTCTGCCTTCTGCCTTTTCATTAAATGGTGGGAATGAATGGCTAAAAGTATTGTCGTGGGTGACACTCAGTCAAATCTTTTGTCCTCTCGGCTTATAGTGACGTCAGGGTTGTATAGAGAATTTTTAGTAAGGTAAAAAAGACGACGATGAGAAAGATCGGACGAATGAAATGCGCGCCGCGCCGCATCGCCAGATTCGAGCCTAAATGGGCGCCGACAATTTGCCCTAGCGCCATGCAGAGTCCGGCTGAGTAAAGAATGTTGCCTCCCATCGCAAAGAGACAGAGGGCTACGATGTTGCTGATGAAGTTCATGATGCGCGTCAGACCAACGGCTTTGGTCATATTGAACCCGCCCAGAACCAACAAGGCCGCTATCCAAAATGCTCCTGTCCCAGGTCCGAAAAATCCATCGTAAAATCCTAATATCAGACCAAATACGGTAAAGAAGAAATTTGGTGACATCTTGGGTGCTTGTTCCACATACCCTAATTTAGGAGAAAAGAGGGTGTGAATGAAGATCACCAAAAGCAGCACTGGAATAATATATGTCAGAAATTCTGGATCTAGCTGCTGAATCGTCCACGTCCCAATGGCTGCCCCGACAAGTGTGAAGATAATTCCCACGTAACATTCCTGAAACCGAATGTTGCCTTTACGGAAATAATTATACGACGCTGATGCTGTGCCAAAAGAACCTTGGAGCTTATTTGTGCCTAAAGCGAGGGGGGTCGGCAAACCGAGCGACAGGATGACGGGCAGGGCAATCAGGCCACCTCCGCCAGCGATAGAATCCACAAATCCAGCGCATAATCCGCCGAGAAATAACAAGCCGAACATTTCGTATGTGATATGCATATCAGCCCCTGATGATGATTTTGATGAGGTCTATTCCTCTGTTTTCGCATCACAGAAAGACGGTTCACTAGTACACCGTGTCGGAAAGACGTATACATGCTCTCTCACAGAGCACACGAAGTGTTACAGAGCGTTTCTCCGTGTGCGCGTTGTGATCTCTGTGAGATGTCTCCTGTTTTCTGAAATACTGTACGAGTACTCTCAGCAAGGATCAGACTCCTCTTGTCAAGTTTTGCTATCGAGAACATAAAAAAACTTGAAAAACAGAAGATTCAGCGTGTATGAGTCTTTTATTGACCGATAAGAGCACGTTCATATATCCTAAAGATACGGGATCAGCTTCGTTGCTGCCGACACAGCCGACTCTGCTTTGGATTTATTATCCTCAATGGCGATTTCAACGTTGTACTTCTGGTCACCGACCTCGAGACGGCAGCTTCAATATCTTCGAGGCACCTCTGAGCGGCGTATTTTGAGCCTTCGCCCACTTTAGGAATAGCTCCGGTGCCAAATGTTAAAGTGCTTGTAAACGAAGAAGACGCAGCGTTGACGTGATGAGATGTCACCGTATTCATTTGGCTTGCGAGAGACTGTTATGAAAGTTGTATGCTTTTGACATTTTTGTTGCTTGATGGGATGTCCGACAAAGGGCTCCGCTGGTGTTTTACAAATCTAAGATGACAGGTAGTATTGCTCAATCTTGCTTGAAGACAAATCCTGACAGGGGGGAACTGTCAACCAAAACTTTCATAGATAGTTAGTAGAAACGCTTATGATATAGGGTGAGGAGAGATCTTGTTTTACATCGCCCCGACGCAGCGAATGACGATTGGAATCGTTTTAAGCAGAAGTTTCAGGTCGAGCAACAGCGACCAATTGTCGACATACTCCAAATCCATCGCAATAAGCTGCTCATAATCGACCTGACTGCGACCATTACACTGCCACATGCCAGTAATACCCGGTTTCATTGACAATCGGCGACGTTCGCAGCCAGTGATCTGCTCTGATTCGATCAAGGGAAGTGGACGTGGTCCTACAAGGCTCATTTCACCTTTCAACACGTTCCAGAGTTGGGGTAATTCATCGAAACTTGTCCGTCGCAGGTATCGTCCGATCTTTGTGATGCGGGGGTCGTTCTTCATTTTAAAAATTGGCCCGGATGCTTCGTTCTGCTCGAGCAAATTCACTCGAAGTTTTTCAGCGTCCTTCACCATCGTTCGGAATTTATACATGATAAAACGCCGTCCATTCAACCCGCTGCGAATTTGTCTGAAAAATGCGCCGCCCGGAGATTGCCAGCGAATAATCAGACCGGTTAAGGCCAAGAATGGAAGCAGGAGTAGGAGCAAAATCGATGAGATGGTCATGTCCATGATTCGTTTTATGCCGAGGTTGATGAACTGTTTTTCCCGGTATGAAAGAGAGATGAGAGGCATATCCAGAATGTTATCGACAAAGAGTTTGAAATTCGAAGAATTATTACTGTAAGGATCGAGCACGATACGACAGTTAATTCCCATTTGCTCGCATACTTCAAGGGTTGGTTGGAGTTTATGGAGCGCGAAAAGCGGGCTGGCACAAATCACTTCATCAACAATCTCCTCATGTAAAACACGAGATAAATCGTCATAGCCTCCGAGTACATTATAGCCATAGGTCTTTCGAAAAACTTCTTCTGGGTGTTCGGAAAGAAATCCTGTAATAACGAAACCGGTCTCGGGGTGTTGTTCAATACGTTTGAGGACCATCTGGACGTTTGGATCTGTACCGATAATCAGGACACGTTTTAAATTTCGTCCTTGTTTCCGGATATATGCCAACCATTTGAACAGGACGATTTTTTCTACGGTGAGCAGAACGATACAGGTCAGCACGAACAGAAACACGAGGGACCGGTTGAACATGTGTAGTTTGAGGACAAAAAACAGGAATGTTAATACCCCGGTTCCTTCGAGATTCGTTTTAACGACCGTCCAGAAGAGGGGGAAATAGGACTTCCCCCGGTATGAGGTATAGGCTTTATTGGCATATAACAGGACCATCCAGGTCGGCAAGATCACCAGAAGCAAAGGGAGGTATTCTGGAAATGGCATCAAAAAGGGAATATCTGAGAAGTGCGAGAATTGGGTTCGCAGGTAATACGCTAGAAGAAATGCAAGGGCGATGATTCCCAGATCGATCAAGGTATAGAGTTTAATAATCAGGTTTATCCGTTCTCGAATCATACGTTTTTTTTCAGCTTCGGTTTCGTGCTGTCGTTGGTCAATGATGCCCGAACGATTTAAAGTTACATCACTTGAATCAAAAAAGTCAATTGAAATTTTTGAGGAACCTGACTTTTTTCAGGTAAGAATGAAGCCTGTCTTGACTTTTTCAGGATTTTACCTAAATTTATTATGGGTATGATGCTGGCTAAATATCCTTAAGGCTGCGTGATTGGGAGAGTTCTTCCACACGTTCAACTCGCCTGTTTTGAGCTTTCTCTGACTGTTCTCATGTATCTCGGTAGTTTGATAGTAAAGTAAAGCTCTGACGCTAACCGTATGGCTAGTGCAAAAAATTACACGAAAATCATTTGAGGAGGGGGCAGCCCCCTGACAGGGTTGGGTGCTGAAAATGATGTCACAGTTATTTATTTTCCGTCATTCAGGAGCTGATATTGTATGAATGAGAAGCAGGAAAAAGAAATTCGCGAGGAAATTGAGCGACAGGTTCTGGAAGCAGAAAAGATGAAGAAGCGCAAACAAGAGGCCGAGTTTTATCAGGACGCTCTTGATGATGTGACCCTACTGACAAAAGAGGAGGTCGATAAGATTGCAGAAGGGGTCTTCCGGGATTTTGCAGAACAGCAGAAATCATCACGAACCTTTTGGCGTAAAATGGTGGTCGTCGGTGTTGTTATCCTCGCTATTCTCGCTTTTACGGCTGTGACTAAACATAATGCGATTGTCAGGCTTGATGAGCAGGTGAATACCAAATGGAGCCAGGTCGAAAATGTATATCAGCGACGCTATGACCTTGTTCCGAATCTCGTGAAGACCGTTCAGGCGTATGTCGAGCATGAAAAGGAGATCTTCCAGATGATCGCGGATGCCAGGGCAAAAGCTGGAGGGACGCTGAACGCATCTGGCAACGCCTTGCGCGACCCGGCAACTTTCCAGCAATTTCAGGAATCGCAGACAGAGCTTTCTCAGGCCCTGGAGCGTTTGCTCACGTTCACGGAAGACAACCCTGAAGTTAAAGGCGATCAAAATTTTCTGGCACTGCAAGCCCAACTGGAAGGCAGCGAAAATCGAATTACGGTCGAGCGCAAACGTTTTAACGAGGCTGTGCAGGAGTATAATTCGTATATCAAACAGTTTCCCCAGGCTCTGATTTCTGGCCTTTTGGGATTTCGTGAGCACTCCTATTTTGAAGCGGTGGCCGGAGTGGAAAATGCACCTGCTGTGAATGTTCAATAACAACAACTGATGTGAGGAATCAACGGATGAAAAACGTGTTCGTCTTCATCATACTCAGCACTTTACTTCTCTCGGGATGTGGCTTTCTCAGTGGGCGCAGGCGCTCGAACCACTGTTGACATTGGCTTTGAACGACTGGAAAAATCGGAAAGTGCGATCTTTGACCGTTTCAGTCCGCAAGTTCCTCCTCTCAAAGCTTTAGAAGCATATCAAGAAATTCTTTACGCGGTGAGAAACTTCTAATATGTGTCTTTGCATAAGGTGAGTTATTACCCACAAAGGCACAAAGCATGCAAAGATTTTTACTGATATTTTTTGTGTGCTTTGTACCTTTGTGGTGTCATTTACAATCGTGAAAAAAACACAGAATAGTGCTCTCATCTTGATGGTGATCATCACCATAACTCCTTTTGTCGGATTTTGTGCCGATTTCCCTGAGCTGCGGGCACGAATCAATGATAACGTCGGCGTTATCGATGCAGCTTCTCTCCAGGAACTCGAAACGATGCTGAAAGACTTCGAAGAACGGACGAGCACGCAGATTTTTGTCCTGATCGAGCATAAGCTGCCGTCCGGTTATACGATCGAAGCCTATACTAGCGATCTGTTCAGCGAATGGCAAATCGGTCAGGCCGGTGTAGATAACGGCGTGTTATTCGTCATTTTTCTGGACGATCGAAAGTTACGGATCGAGACCGGCTATGGCGTCGAACACGCTCTGACTGACGCTGAATGCCAGACAATTATCCAGACTCATATCGTGCCGAATTTCCGAGAAGAAAATTATTCGAACGGCCTCAAGCAGGCCTTCGATGCGATTATTCAAAACGTGGAAGGCGTCGAATTGCCTCCACCGGAAAGCTCCCCGTCAACGCTCCCCTTTCGTTCTCAAAGAAGCTGGCAAGACGAGCGGCAGAGCCGCTTGCTTATCGGCTTGCTGACGATTGGAGTCTTTTTCACCCTGGTGATTCTTCGCAAGCATAAATCAATGGTGTCGGCTCATGAAGGCCTGGGAGATATTCGCTGGCAAAATATCGATTGGACACCGCCTAAGCTCGTGTTGTCGGATTTCCATAAACCCGGTAAAATCTGCCAGGAACTCACTTCTTTTGAAGCCGGGTTTTACCTGGGACTTCCAATCAAGCGCCTTCTCAGTGCTTTGCTGGATTCGATGGAGTCGGAAGGCTATATGGAGGTTGTATCGCAGTCACCACTGAAGGTTCATATCGTTCAGAAGCCCGATGCATTACAATTAAGTGGATATGAAATGCTCTTTTATGATAGCCTGGCCGATGATGGTGAGTTTTCGCAGGTCGAATTGGAAAATTTTATGAATCTTGCGGTCGAAACCATTCAGAAAAAAGCTTGGGACGCAGATATTGAGGCGACAAAAACGTATTATGCCCAACTGATCGAAACATATATCGAGCAGGGTGAAAAGGAAGCGCTGATATATGGTGAAATCGCTCAAAAACACACAGACGAAGATTGGTTTTACTGGTATCACAACAGTCATGCCTACTATAAAAATCGCTATTATTACCAGCGTGACCCGTTCCGCTACGCCACCCCAATTCCGATCGAAATCGACCATCTGGTGCAAGGCGCAAATTATGCCAATGTTGTGCCTAATGTGAACGTCTGTCACAATGCCTGTCATTCGGCCTGTCATTCGGCCTGTCATTCGGCCTGTCATTCGGCCTGTCATTCGGCCTGTCATTCAGCTTGTGTCAGCGGCGGCGGCGGCTCGTCCGGCGGCGGCGGCTCGTCAGGAAGCTGGTAATGTTCGCTTGCGAAAGACTGCAACAGATTGGAGAATTAAACTGATTCGACCTCGCCGCAGAAATCACAAAAAAGGGTGAGAAAGGCGTTAGGGATGGGCCCTTATGCAGTTCTTTGTGCGCTTTGTGCTCTCTGTGAGAGGCTAAAAACGTTAAAAACGAAGCTCTGATTTGACAAAAAATCTATTTCAGTCACTTTAGCAAATTGTTCTCACTGCTCCGTGGTAAATAAACGGCTTAACATACAAGCTTTGGCGTAAGGTAAGCTGTTCCATTCTGTCGTTTATGACAGGTAATTTGTTGTAACGTCTTGTTTCAACTCAATTTCTGTAATTATTTTTATGAGCGTTATACACAAACTTCGTCAGCATCTACGACCTGAAAAGCGCCTGGCAAAAATATCTGAAATCGATCTGACCTGGGTGGATGAATTTATTGCTCATGTGCGGCCCTATATTTTTGTCAGGACCGAGGATAATCTGTTGATCAAACGCCCGAATCAGGCTCAAAAATTGAACGCGGCAGGGGCAAAAATGTTAAAAACCTTGCTGGACGGTCAATCGATTCATTCGTTGTTGGAAGATGTCGGCCCGCACCCACAAAAAACTGTCGATATTGCCAATTTTCTTTATGCTGTGCGGCAGCAGCTCGATGGCGGTTTAGACCGGTTTTCGGAAAACCCTGCCGTCGATGTACAGCCCTTTGATATGGCCTTCAGCGATTATCCGGTGCTATCGGAAATCGCGATCACTTATTGCTGCAACTTGAAGTGCGCCTTCTGTTATGCCGGAAGTGGATGTACGCAGAATCCCACTGGCAGCGATGAGGAAATGAGGGCAGAAGAGGTGAAAAAGGTCTTATGGAAAATCTTCCATCAGGCTCAAGTGCCATCAGTCAGCTTTACAGGCGGCGAACCGACGCTTGTGCCCGAACTGCCGGAACTGATTCGCTACGCAAAAAACCTTGGTATGCGCGTGAATCTGATTACAAACGGAACCATGATCACACAGGAAATGGCCGAAAATTTGGCCGATCACGGGCTTGATTCGGCCCAGGTCAGCCTGGAAGGCGTAAGTGCTGCAACTCATGATTCACTCGTTGGCTTTCCGGGAGCCTACTCCAAAACGCTGGCGGCCGTCAAACACCTGAAAACTGCCGGTATTATCACGCATACCAATACGACGATTTCACGTGCGAATCAGGATGAATGCGTCCAATTTCCACAATTTGTCAAAGATAGGCTCAATTGCGACACCTTCAGTATGAATCTCATCATTCCAGCGGGCAGCGGCGCAGTTCATGACGATTTAATCGTGCCGTATTCCGAGATTGGGGGATTGTTGAAGCGTATTCTCGATGCCAGTAAAGAGCAAAATGTTGAATTTATGTGGTATTCGCCCGTGCCGATGTGCATGTTTAATACTATTGTATACGGACTGGGGAATAAGGGATGCAGCGCCTGCGACGGACTGCTCTCGGTCGGCGCCAACGGCGACGTGCTGCCCTGCGCGTCGTATGACGACAGTGTCGGCAATCTCTTACATGAAGATTTTTGGGACATCTGGCAGTCGAGAACTGCAATACGCTATCGTCAAAAGAAACTCGCCCATGAGATTTGTCAGGAGTGCGAACACTTTGCCGTCTGCAACGGAGCCTGCCCACTCTATTGGCGGCAGGTCGGATTCGACGAGTTATTCACAACTGTTTTAGTCTGACATTTTCACCGCAGAGAACGCAGAGGTTCGCAGAGAAAAGCATTTTGCATAAAATCTCTCTGCGTTTCCCCGCGCTCGCTGCGGTAAAAATAAGAGCATTCGGTATGTTTAACCCATTTCTTACAGTAGAACAGCAGCAAATAGTCGTCTTCCCCATCTGGAAATCTCTGCCGTATCAGAAGCGTCTTCTGATCGGCTTCGGATCGATTCTGCTCGGATTTCTCTTACAATACTGGTTGTGGCAGAATGTCTTTTTTCTCATCATCAGTTTTTGTCCGATTTTGTTCGGCAACCTGTTGTTTATCGTTAAAGGCTACGATAACCGGATGGAATTCGGGAAATACTCGCCGGCGTCAGGATGGGAGATGATCGAGGAATCTCAAATTTCAGACATCAAGCAGCTTGTAAAAAAGATGAAAAAATGGGATCGTAGCGCCATCGATATTTCAAATAGACTGGGGCAGATAACGTTCGCGAGCCTGGGTCTCGTTCTCGTCGTTTTTACGGTAATTGGTCTCGAAGACTACAATATTCCATATATCATCTTTGCTCTTGACGGTTTCCTGCTCCTTGTTCCTCATTGGTTATTTGGAACCCGTTCGATTCAGACGCAGCCAAAGCTGCTGTTGAAAATCAACGTGTTGGAGCAATTGCTGCACAACCGAAATATTGCAGGCTGTTTGCACTCGCATACAGTCGACTATTTTCTGCTGCTTAGATCGATCAAAGGAAAAAAGAAACAAAGAGTGCCCGATAACATCAAAATCCGTGTCAATCTTCACGAACAACATCAGGATTTTCTGGGATATTACGGACAGATCGTCGTTAATTCAGTGGAGGATAAGAAATATCCGTATTTTTATGTCGTGCTGGTTGCTAAAAAGGGCTATGGCCTGAAACCGGTGTTTTACGACTACGATCCGCCTTCGAGCTTGATCAAAGAATACAAAGAGCAAGACGATGTTGAAGTACTCATTATCCGTCAGAAAACGACACGAACATCCGGTTATCATACCGGGAACAAGACGATCCTGCGGATTTTCCTCGAAGGGCTGGAACTTGCGGAAAAAGCGGCCGTGCGTGTTGCATGTTGACAACGTTAACGTGACGGGTCGATAGAGTCCACCTTCAAGGTGGCCTCCATTTTGAGTCCGCGATTCAACTAGAGGCCGCCAAACACCGGGTGGACTCCGCCATCCGCCTCCTCCCTTTCAGTGAAATCTTGGAGGTCGTAAGACGGATGATGGGCTTCACCTTTCAGGAGAGGCCCATCTCCAAATGTTGAAGTAAAGTTATCCTTTCACTGAGCCGGCTGTCATGCCAGAGATCAACTGCTGCTGGATGAAGAAGAAGAGGATGATAACGGGAAGCGCGCTGAGGACTCCTCCGGCCGTCAATAAACCCCATTCGATCTGAAATTCCCCAATCATATTTTGCAGCGCCACCGGAATGGTGCGAACGTTGCTGTTGGTCAGAATCGCGGCGTACAGGAATTCGTTCCAGGCCGTAATAAAGATATAAATGCCGGTCGAGAGAACGCCCGGCATGGCGATCGGCAGCACAACTCTGATCATGGCCCCGGTTCTCGAACAGCCGTCGATCTGGGCGGCTTTATCCAGATCTGTCGGGATGGCATTGAAAAAACTGGTCAGCATCCAGACGCTGAACGGGATCGTAAAGGTCGAATAGGCGATAATCAGCGCAAAATAGGTATCCATCAGATGCAGCACTTTCATTATGATAAAGAGTGGGACAATGAGCAGCATAATCGGAAACATGTTAATGATGAGGAATTGCATGAGCAGCGTTTTACTACCCTTGAACACGAATCGTGAGAAACTGTAACTGGCCGGAACCGTCAACATTAATCCGATAATCGCGGTACTTAAAGCGATGATGAGACTGTCGCCCATGTTGGCCTGGAAATTCAATTTTGTAAAAAGCCGTTTGTAGTTCTCAGTGGTCGGATTGGCTGGAAAATAGTGGAATTTTTCGGTATACAGGTCGTTTTCCGGCGTAATCGATGAGATAAAGGTCCAGATATACGGGCCGACTGCAAACAAGACAATCAGTATGACCGGGAGGTATAAGCCGAACCATCTTTTGAACAGTGCTGTTTTTTTCATCATGTGAAGCCTTTAAAGGGGGTCGTTTTTTTACCGCAGAGAACAACGTTCTGCAGAATTTTTCTCTGCATCTCTCTGCGCTCTCTGCAGTGAATAACATACGATGTTATGTCCCTTGTTCGTTATTTGCCTTCAAGATTTTTCTGATATAGCCTGATACGAATATCATAATAAAAATTGTCAGAAGTACGGCTAAGGCTGATGAATAGCCGAAATCCATGCCTTTATACGCTTTGATGTAGGAATAGACCGGCAAGGTGTAGGTGCTGTAGCCGGGCCCTCCGCCGGTCATGATCACAATGACATCTAACGAATTGGCGACCCAGATCGTGCGGAGCAGAATGGTCGTCAGAATAACTGGACGCAACAGGGGCAGTGTGATTCGCCAAAAATTCTGCCAGGGGCCTGCTCCATCAATTTCGGATGCTTCATAAATCTCCTGTGGAATGGCTTGCAGACCGGCCAACAACATGATCGCAAAAAACGGAAAGCCCTGCCATATCAGCGCGATAATAATGGAAAGCAATGCCGTAGAACTGTTTGCCAGCCAGGGGATAAAACGCTCGATCAAGCCTGCCTGTTTGAGTATCTGGTTGATGAGGCCATAGTTGCCGTCGTACATCCAGCGCCACATAAGCGCTGTGATGACGCTGGGCGTCACCCAGGGGACCAGAATAAGCGATCGCGCGACTCCTCTGAACGGAAAGGTTCTGTTGAGTAAGAGCGCTGTCACCAAGCCGAGAAGGAATTGGAAGGCAATAATGCCAACGATCCAGATGATGGTATGGAGAAAAGAGCTCCAAAAGATTGGGTCGTTAAACGCCTTAATGTAGTTGGCAACGCCATTAAAGGCTTTATCGTTCGGCTTATAGAGAATGTATTCCATGAAGCTATAGCCGATGGTCCGAAACATTGGGATAAAAATAATTGCGATGGTGGCTATCAGAGCCGGAATGACCAAGGTATACGGGAACCAATCTGTTTTGGGGGATGAGGCTGGTTTAACCATTTTTGCTCCTGTTTACAATATACGATCCCAAATGAATCGTATCATATTCGAGCGTATTTTTATCCCCCTTTGCCCCTCCCAGGATGGAAATCCTCCTCTTGGGAGGGGCAAAGGGGGCAGTGTGCTACGACCAACTCAGGATGCCCATCGTATAAAAGTATTTCACAGAAGCCCGGACAGGTAGTGAAAAACTCTCGGGGCTTGACTGTCAGCAAGTCATCATGCACGTTTTCAGGTCATATAATGAGGTGATTTGTTCCAGGATATTGATAACGACAACAAATTCTTCGACCCTTGGATTTCCTGACATCTTTCTCTCACAGAGCGCACAAAGGATTTTTTTTCGTACGTCTTTGTGTTCTCCGCAGCGGCTCCGTGAGAGAAACATGTCAGGAACCAGGTCTAACCACCACAAAGACATATCATACACAACAAAACTCTACAGAACTCCGTGTCTTTGTGCCTCTGTGGTAAAATACAAAGATTTCCGGCTGCTTATTCCGTGAAATGCTCTGCGATTTTCTGCATCATCTCTTTGCTGCTGATTTCGCCGGAAAAGGCTTGTTGCATCAGGGCCGGCCAGAGGGATTCGACAAATTCGGCAGTTTTGACATGGGCGGGCAGCACACCGGCAAAATCCGAAGAATCCGTTGTCGCTTTCAGGAATCTGCCTGCATCGGAAGAGGCATTGCTTTTATTGATCGATACCTGACCGCTCGATTTCTGCCAGATCGCATTGTTTTCGGCTTCAGCCAGAAATGCGGCCCACTTAAATGCAGCATCAGGCACTTTTGTCGCGGCAAATACAGCGTTTTCTTCATCGCCGAAAGATGTCCAATAGCCTTTGCTTCCCATCGGAACCGGAACCGCAGAGATGTTATCTCCGAGGGCTTCTTCCATTTGAGCGGCGCTTCCTAAGTGATGGATCGTCATCGCGGTCCGGCCGGATTTCATATTGGCGATAATTTCTTTAAAACCATCGCTCGGAGTGGTCGGCGGGCTGACGTTATGGACGCGATACAGATCGATAAACCACTGATTGGCCGCAACGGCTTCTGGAGTTGTGAGGCCGGAGTCACCGTTTTCATCGAAAAACTGTGCGCCACTCGATAGCACGAACGTTCCCCACCAGTCATGACCACCGCGCGCACCGCGAATCCCGAAGCCATACACATCGATCTCGCCGTCGCCATCGGTATCTCTGGTCAGCTTTTTTGCGACATCGAGAAATTCTTCACGGGTTTTCGGGATTTCGAGTCCGAGTTCCTCGAACATATCGACCCGATAGTACAAGTAGAGAATAACCATCTGTAATGGCATGTAATACTGATGACCATCAGAGTATTTTGTCAGCTCCCAAACCCGATCGAAGACATCGTCTTTTCCCGGCCAATTAGCGATGTAGTCATCGAGCGGCAACAGCGCATTCATGCTGACCAATTGCGGCTGCCACCATAGTTTCACCTGGGCGACATCTGGCGGGAATCCGCCGGCAACAGCAGTTAGCAATTTTTGATTATACACATCCCACGCGACTCGTTCCGCTTCAATGTGAATTCCAGGGTTCTCTGCTTCAAATTTTTCGATCAGCGGATTTAATGCCGTTTCAGGGTTGTCAAAATGATACCAAAACTTAACAGTTTCTTCGGCAAACCCAAAACTTGTCGTCATAACGAGACCTACTACCATGACCAGACACATCATCGCAAATTGTTTCATTGTGCTCACCTCTAAACCTGTAGGAATTGGGTATAAGCAAGAATAGCTCTGATCCCGTTTCCTCTCTCAGGTAAGAGCATCCCACTCATGCCAATTCTTTATTTTGTGAAAAGATTTTCTGGTTGTTATTGTGGACGTTACTTCAGCATTTCACCAATATGACCTGAACCTTATATAATGAATTACTTGCATTTTCAGACAAATGAATGATTGTATGCAAGATGTAAAGAAAAAAATGTGCCGATTGACAAAATAATCGTGACTGTTATACAATAAGATTTTCTGACTTTTCATTTGACATAGATGGGATTTCGGCAAAATGGGGTTGTAGCTTGTGTGCAGAGCGCGACTTTGCAAAAAGCTGATCGGGAAATACGTGGGAAGTCGTGCGCTGTCAACATTGAGTTGACGGGTTTGTAGTAGCCGCTTTAGCGGCTCATAGAGCGCTGAAGCGCTCAGCATGAAAGAACCAGTATCCCTATGGAAGACATTGAGCGTATTGCGTCAAACGTCTTGCGGGGAGAACAAGGGATCGGCTGCACCAACGACAATTCCTCCAAAGCCCAAAAGACAAGAATCACACGTTCCTGGCGTATCTCGCGAAGAATTGATTTTTGAACCGCTGCATCAAAGAATGCTTGCGGGGAAACGGTGCTTCATGAGTCATCTCATTCCGTTTTGTTTTGTCAATGGCCTTTGGCTCAAGGCGGGTGTTCGGTATGCGATCTCATCAATACAAGGTCAGGTTCATCAAATCTTGAGTGACAATATCCCAGCTTATAACATTGACGATAAATCGAAAATTTTCCAGGGGGTATACCGGCTGCTCTCCATCGAAAGTTCGCCTGAAATTCTCAAAGACTCTCTGCGGAACGTTGCTCTCGATATGCCGAAACAGGACATCGCTCAGGTTTCTGTGCAATGACTGGCTGTTCAACAGCAATACATCGAAAAATCATGACTGTTCAACACCTGCAACGGATTTGGGAATGGAACGAATACTTTCGAGTGCCCAGCCAAATCCGTTAATTTCTCCAATCCGTTGTAGACATTTTAAATACCATGGATACTTTTCACACAATTTCACCGCTTGATGGGCGGTACGGAGTACGGCTGCATCATTTAACCGCCTATTTTTCAGAATTCGCCTTAATGCAGGCGCGTTGCGAAGTTGAATTACGCTATGTGCTGGCATTGAATAAAACCGGTTTATTCTCCTCATTGACTGATGAGGAAACACAGCGGATTACCGATGCGATTGAGAACTTTTCTGATGCCGATTATCAAAAAATTAAAGAGATCGAGTCTGTCACCCGGCACGACGTCAAAGCCTGTGAAATCTTTCTACGAGAGAAAGTCGCTCTGACCGATAACAACCTGATCCATTTCGCGTTAACCTCAGAGGATGTCAATAATTTGGCCTATAATTTGATGTTCAAATCGTACCTTGCAGAGGAGCATCTGCCGCAATTGACGAAATTGCTGGATATTCTGTGCAGACAGGCTGAAGGCTGGAAAGCCATCCCATTTCCGGCGAGAACTCACGGACAAAAGGCAACGCCTACAACTGCCGGGAAAGAGATTGCAGTGTTTGTTAACAGGTTATTACGACAATATCGGAAATTGAAAAACTTCCGTTTCAGTGGAAAATTGAATGGCGCAGTTGGGAATTTTTCAGCTATGTTGGCGGCGTTTCCTGACTACAATTGGATGAATTTTTCGTACCGTTTCCTTGAGAGGCTGGGATTAGCACCAAACATTGCGACCACTCAAATCGAAGATCATGATACCTGGGCCGAGTATTTTAATATCACCCGCCAAATTAACAATATTGTCATCGATCTGAATCGAGATATTTGGACTTATATTTCACGAGATTTATTTCATGAGGAGACAAAGGCCGGCGAAGTCGGATCTTCGACGATGCCGCATAAAGTCAATCCGATCAATTTCGAGAACAGCGAAGGCAACCTGATGCTCTCGAACTCCCTGCTGACGATGCTATCCGATAAGTTATGCCGGTCTCGAATGCAGCGAGATCTATCTGACAGCACGGTTGAGCGCAATATTGGCGTGGCTCTTGCACACTCATTTCTTGCGCTGACCGAAACGATGCGCGGGTTACAAAAAGTGAAGATTGACGAACAAAATTGTCGGGCAGAGCTTGAAGACAGTCCCGAGCTGCTGGCCGAACCGATTCAGACGATTCTCAAAACCGCCGGCGTGGATGATCCATATTCTCTGCTAAAACAGGTGACAAGAGGAAAAACCGTCACATACGAAGACTTAGGACAATTCATCGACACACTCGACGTTGACAATTCTGTCAAATCCAGTCTGAAGAACCTACAGGTTTCGTCATATATCGGTGATGCTGAAAGAGTGTGTACTGATGTATTACGAATAACGAGACACGAAATAGAAGAGGAGCGTAGATGAAAGTTGCTGTTCTACAATTCTGGAAAGAGATGTCGTTGTTGCAACATCTCATATTCAGGATACCAGCGCTGTCTGAGATGCCCGGCCAGGTACAATGATCCTGTTACACACACGATTTTCCCTTGTTCCCGGGCTTGTTCTACAGCGACATCTAATGCTTGAAGCGGATCAAGTTTTATTGTGATCTCTGCCGAAGGATTCAGCGATTCGAGTAGTTGTTTGAGATGATACGGCTCCTCATAGGCCCGATGCGGCGTCATCACGCGCGTCAGGAAAAAATTCCGGCCCGCTTCAAGCAATGATGCCAGCATTTTACGGGGCTTCTTGCCTGTCGTAAATCCGCATACAAAGATTATTTCATCCAGGGCAAAGCGCTGTTGTATATACGAAACAAACGATCGAATTTTGTCGGGATTATGAGCGCCGTCGAGGATGACAACCGGATCATCATTGACCTGCTCGTAGCGCACAGGAAGGCGAACCTGCTGCAATCCCGTTCGGAGTGCACCTTCATCAATCTCCTGCCCGTTTTTCTCTGAAATCAGCTCCAGGCTGCGAATGGCTAAGGCTGCATTATGAGCTTGATAGATGCCGCACGTGGAAAGGCTTACATCGTGATATCGATGAGCCGGAGAATGATAATGAAATACGGTGCGATCTGCTTCGGCCCTGACTGCTTCGACATGAAAATCGCGGCCAAGTACTTCGACCTCAGCATCAAACACTTCAGCTTCTTTTCTAAAAATGGCAAGAAGCTCTGGCCGCTGTTCCGCTGTCACCAGCGGACTGCCTGGTTTCAAAATTCCGATTTTATCCTGAGCGATTTCTTCCAACGAATCCCCCAAAATGTGCATATGATCCAGGCCGATGTTTGTTATGACGCACACTTCGGCGCTTTCGACAGCGTTTGTCGCGTCATAGCGCCCCCCGACCCCGACTTCCAGGACGACATAATCGGTCTGCTGCTGAGAGAAATATTCGAGCGCCAGGACGACAAGCAGCTCGAATCGCGATATCATCCCCAATTCATTCTGTTCATATTCCATATCGATGAGTGGTTTGAAACGTTCGACCAACACCATCAACTCCCCAAACGACGGGAACAAGCCGTTGACCTGCATGTGTTCGGCGACTGTCGTAATGTGGGGTGAGATGAATAAGCCTGTACGATAGCGTTGGGCCTGGAGCAGACTGGACATAATATAGGATGTTGAGGATTTTCCGCTTGTGCCGGTGATATGGATGTATTTATTGTCCAGATGCGGTTTTCCGGCTACATCAAGCAAGCTGACGATTCGTTCTGTGCCGAGCGGATTTTTTCTGACGGGCTGCGATGATTTCTGCGGCGCAAAATGCGGGATAGGCCGGGAGAAAATCAGTGAATCAAGAAAGCGTTCTGTTTCTTTGTATGTTATGTATTCTTTAAATGTAAATGGCATATCAGAAGTAAACATGAATTTGCTCTTTTTTCATTTCAGTGCAACAGTTAGAATGTCTTATGGCTAAAGTGCGGGAAAAATTTTCCCATCACGTATTCACTGGCTTCGATGATTTTGTACAGGGTAATGCCCATAATTGAAGCGAGAATAACCGCCACCATCAATGCCCTGGTGTTGCTTTCCCATGAGGCTTTTAAGATGATATAGCCGATCCCCTCATTGGCCCCTGAAAATTCCGACACGATTGCGCCGATCGTACTGAGCGGCGAGGCGACTTTTAACCCGGTGAAAAAATAGCCTAAACTCATCGGTATCCTTAGCCGTAAAAAGGTTTGCCAGAAACCGGCATTCAGACTTTTAAACAGGTGAAGCTGATTCTCCGTAATGTTGTAGAATCCTTGTAACGTATTGACCAGAATCGGAAAAAAGGTGATGATCGAAGCCATCAAGATTTTACTGAGAATTCCCGAACCGGCCCAGAGAATAATCATTGGGCTGATCGCTATAACCGGCACGGTTTTTAAGGCCACGAACCAGTGATAAAAGAGCTGTTGTAATAACGATGAAAAACTGAAAATCACCGCCAAAATGTAAGCCGTAATCCCTCCGAGCAGCAATCCAGCAAAGGATTCCAGCGAGGTCTTGAGAAAGCCATCAAGGAAGTAGGCCGGATAGTCGAAAAATTCAAGAACGAGTACTGAGAATCGGGGAAAGAGATATTCCGGTACATCACACGCTCTAATGATAAGTTCCCAGAGACAGATGAGAATGAGAAATCCAAGACCCTGCATCGTGACATTATTTTTCATGAGACGTTCGATTGATTCAATAGCTCGCGTATAATTTTGCGATAGCCCGTATATTCATGATTTTCGAGATCTTCGAGCCGCCGGGGACGTAGAATCTCGATCGATATATCGCCGATAATGTTCGATGGTTTTTGCGAAAACACAATCACGCGATCGGAGATAAACACCGCTTCGACAATCGAATGGGTAATAAATACCAGGGTCCGCGGAATCTTGCGTAACATCGCCAATAAAAACATATTCATCTGTTCGCGGGTGACTTCATCCAGGCTGGCAAAACATTCATCCATCAGCAGAACCGGCGTATTCGTCATGAGAGAACGGGCGATACTGACCCGGGTTTTCATGCCGCCTGAGAGCTGATGCGGATAGAGATTCTGGTAATCGAGCAGCCCTACCCGTTCCATGATCTCGTGCGAATCGATATAATGTAATTCCGGGTTGAGAGTCAGCGGCAATTCAATGTTCTTTTTGACTGTCAGCCAGTCGAGCAATGTTATTTCTTGAAAGATGATGCTATACAGATTTTTTTCGATAATATCATGTCCACATTCATGATGAATCGTTATCTGTCCGCTTTGGAGTTCTGTCAGGTTGGCCAGCAAGTGTAATAATGTGGATTTTCCGCATCCCGACGGACCGATAAAAGAGACAAATTCTCCTGGTTGAATCGTCAGGGAAATATTGTCTAAGACCTTGAGTAAGCCACCTTTCGTCTTGTATTCATGCGAAACACTGTGAATCTCTATCATTGGCCGTTATAATATGACTCGACGTAACGATTCGTGAGTATCTGATCGAGACTGAATGCCGCCTCCGGGTGCTCTTCCTGGAATATCTTCACCACTTGCTGCCACCGTTCACGATCATTCCAGCCGATCTTGCCGCCATATTGCTCAACCACCATAAAGTCTTTCATCTTGAGCAGCATGTTTTTCTGGTGCTTCTTATCTGCGGGATCCGTTGACCGCCGGTATGTCATCGTAAAATCGACAGCATCATCAATATGTTGAAAGGCGTCATTCCAACCCTCAATGATCGCAGAGACAACCTGTTCGACGATTTCAGGATGGGCCTGTTCAAAGGCTTTTGAGACGAACAGCAGGTTTCCGATGCGGGGTTTACCATCGTAGTCTTCCGGAAAAAAATAGTTGACCTCGATTCCCCGTTCTTCCGCTAATAATGCTTCATCAGCCGCATGCCCCGGCCAGATCGGAACCATCCTCTCCGGATCGTCAAGGAAAAACAAGCCCATCCCCGGCGGAACCGGCGTGAGTTGAATATCACTTTTCGTCAAACCAGCGGATTTCAGCAGTGTCAGCAGGTTATGCTCGTGCGTGATTTTATGACCGACCCGTTTTCCCTGAAAATCTTTTGGGTCGAAAATATGCTGATCTTTTCTGGCAAAATAACAAAAGGCATGTATTTGATCGAAAGTTGCCAGGACTTTGACCGGTCTGCTCTCTTGATAAGCCCGCAAAAACGGAGAAGAACCCGTGATGCTAAACTGTTCGGAACCGCTGGACACGAGATCCATCGGACGTATATTGGGGCCGCCTTGCAGGATCTTCACATGTGTAAGGCCGCGTTTTTCGAACAATCCTTTTTCTTTTGCCACATAAACCCCGGCATATTGACTCTGGTGCAGCCAGGGTAAGCGAATCGTGATTGTTTCTGAAAATACTCTCTGAGCAGAAAAAGTTTGGTGGCTCCATAAAACGATCATGAAGCAGAATAAGGCGGCTTGATATAGAATTTTTTTCATCTTTTATGAACCACAAAAGCCCAAAGAACCCAAAAAGTTTCATGAGACATGTTTTTGATGAACGTTGTGACCTCGTGGTGGACACCTTCTCATCTCTTGTGTCACCTGGATTTTTCATTTTTTTATTACCGGATCATGAATGGCAAAAAAGATGCAATCCCACGATCACGTCTTTTGGGGAGGGGAAAGAATTGTCAATAAGATTCAATCATTATTCCAGCTTAGTAATGATAGGGAATTGAGTACACACAAAAATGCTTGCTGAAAATATCTTTCGTTTCGGTGTGTGTTTCTTAAAAAAGTTTATATAACCTTTGACAAATTGGGAATATCTTTGTACTATATTCAAGGTTGAAGATAAAATACTGTGTCGAAATGTTCGTGTGTATGCTTAATTCCTGTCGTTTGCATCGCAGCGGGGTGAAAAGGTGTCGAAATTTATACATTATGTTATCGGAGTGCTTCTGGGGATTATTGTTTTGTTAGGTGCTGCAGTGGTGATCTTTTTAAAACCTTTGTTTCAAGCTGATGAAATGCTGGCACAAATCCGAGTGGAGAACGTTGAAAAAATTGCGAATGATACCTGTTATATCGTCTCGTTAGAAACACTCCCTGGTAATGATGAACGTAAACGTGACACGATCTTGAAGCGTCAAACGATTTGCGGCGACTTTTTGGGATTAGGCTATGAATTCACCCTGCCGGCAAAAACCTTCTGGCTGATGAAAAAACCAGGCATCGTGATTACGAATCTGGTCGCTTTTGAGAAGAAGACCAAAGCGCAGACCGGCAATGTGCCTGTGGGACGTTATAGTATTGAGTTCGTCGAATTTCTGCGGGAAAAGGTGGCCCAATTCCTCAAAAGTACCCCGATGATCAAAACGATTACCTACGACGTGAAAGCTCTCATGAAGAAGCCTCAGCAGGGCGCAGTGATAACCTATAAACTCGAACCGTTTCGTCAACACGTAATCGTTGAGTGCGTCGGCTGTGAAGAGTAATAATCGTAGGGGGGACACGATTTTTCCCATCTAAACCTCTAGCCTGAAACGGTCAATTTTTTTCTTGGCATCTCAGGATAAAAGACCTCAACCTCATGCATCCTCAACATGTGTTGCTCACTCAATACCTGTCGGCCTTGCAGTAATTTACTCGACGTGCTCGGTAACATGCCTGCTTGTTGGGAAATTTCGGCTTGAGTTAAGCTTGGTTGTTCTCTGCTTGCGAATCTGCCATTGCTGCTCGTTCTCTTCAATCGTAAGTTGCAGTGGGCTTCTGTCGTAACGGTTGCGCTTTGTGATGCTGCCGCATAAATGGAATGACAGCCGTAGGAACCCTTGTTGGGCAGGAGTCGAATTTACGATTGCCGATAGAGTGGGCGTATTGGCTCCGTCGGTGGTACGCTTTTCGTGTACATGCATTTACGAACCCGTGTTATCGCTAAAACCGTTTATCGAGAGAATTTCATAGTACCAACTACACAAAAAGTCGCGCAACTTATTATCAAGGGCAATCTCATTGATATAAAAATTGCTGGTAAAACCCTCCCCTACTCGATCGGTATTATTATACAGGATAACGCTGATCGCATGGGTTTTGTTTGCCTCTAACTCCAAGCTCATGATTCCACCCGACTCCAATGTCCACTTATACTTGTTTTTCAAGCCAATATCTATAGCGACACGGTATGGGGTCGAATTCACAATATAGCCAAGTTCCGGATCACCTTTGGCTCCGTCATCGTTATCACTGCATCCCACGAGTAATCTCGCGCACATCAGTGCCACACACAACAATTTCCCAGCAAGAATAACATGTCTTCTCATAGAATCACTCCTCATCGTCAGACATCATCAATCAACAATTGCACGAATATCCCCAATATACACACATAAAAAAATGGAACCTTTCCTCGTCCGTTGAAAATAACAAGGCCAGCTAAATAATGGAATGTTCAGCGGGAATTGTCAACTAAATTCCTCTGTTGATTCCTAGAAAACGAGCTTTTTATAATAGATGGGGAGTGAATGTTCAGGATAAAAGCCGTCTACTTTCTTATAAAGAATTATGAGTTCTCTTATGAAAGACAATAAAGACAAAGAGCACAAAGCCCCTCCCTTTTTGTACTCTTTGTCTTTTTGGTGGCAGAGCTCGCAGCAAGTAATTATGTCGTTTTTAGAGCCCCTTTACACCTGGAGTCGTTCCTTTACGCCAGGGATTGGGAGCAAAGGCCTGACGCAGGCTTTTGCCGAAGGCCCGGAAGACGCTTTCCCAGATGTGGTGCGGATCTTCACCTTTAAGAATATCCACATGGATGGTGCATTTTGCACCCTGGGCAAAACCTTCAAAAAATTGATGCAGATCAGCGCAGAGCATATCTTCGACCCGTTCGGGAATTGTTACGGTTGACGTGATATGGCATTGGGACCGGTCTTCAAAGCTAATGACTGTACGCGCCATTGCTTCGTCAATGATGCCGATTGCTTCGCCGTCGCCATTGACCCCATCTGATGCTTGCTGCCTCCAGAATTCGGCAAAGGCATAGCCCATTGTCATGCCGACATCCTCACAAATAACGTGGCCAAAGGGGTAATGAGTCACGTTGAGCGACACGCCGATATTCATACAGGAGCGCCAGGAAATATGCTCGATCATGTGGTTCAGAAAATGTAACGGCGTTTTGAGCTTTTCATTGATATCCGGATAGCGTTCACCGCTGTCGATGTCGACATCGATGATAATTTCTCTGGTGATTCGCTGGCATGAGATACCAAAACGGCTCGCTTTCAACACATGATTGCCTAAACCCGATGCTTGAGGTGTTTGACCCGATAAACCGGCCGGATCCTCTACATCAGGACGCGGAAATTTGCGTTCTTTCAGCGTCATGGCATGAGCCGAGAAGCCTTCGTATTCAGCAAAATGAATGACGTGATCCCGCAGATCGTCATACGCCGCTTTCGTGAGATAGCTGATCGAACTCGTTTTCATGAAATCCCGTACTGACAATGCCGAGAATGTTTTCGCAAAGCCGGTCGTCGGCAAAACCGCATTCGGCCCCAAAGAATAGTTACAGACCGAAATCGGCGTATAATCACCTAAGATAATCTCGCCGCCGTTTCTAATGCGTTTGGTTACACCGATCAAATCCTCGACATGAATCGCGAGATGTTCGGCAGCGTAATCATTCACAAACTCAATTGCCTCATCAAGGGTTTTGGTCACAACAATTCCGCCCGGACCGGAGAGCACGGTTTCACAGTATTCTTTACGCTGCGCCGGAAGTTTTTCAAGCAGCTCTGGCAAATACCCCAGCGCTTCTTGTGCTAATTTCTCTGAGTTTGTCACGAGATAGGCTGACGAATCCGGCCCGTGTTCGGCTTCGTTTAACAAATCCAGGGCTGCCAGATACGGATCGGCATGCTCGTCGGCCAGCACCAACGATTCACTGGGACCTGCCGGTAAGCCGGGATCGACAACAGATTGGAGTAAACGTTTGGCGGCAGTGACATAGGGATTGCCCGGTCCCAAGACTTTTTCAGCTTTAGGGATCGTTTCCGTGCCATAGGCTAATGCGGCGATAGCCTGTGCCCCCCCGACTTTGAAGATATTTTCAATGCCGCAGATGTCGGCCGCGACGAGGGTTGCCGGATCGCCGGTTCCATCCGGAAGAGGCGGTGAAAACACATAAATATTTTCAACGCCTGCGACAACAGCCGGAATGCCGAGCATCAGCATGACAGATGGGAAAGAGCCTTTACCGCGCGGGACATAGAGTGCGACGGAATCGATGGGGGTCGTTTGTTCTCCGGCAAAGGTGCCGGACGCGATCTCCTTGACCCAGAATCCTTCAGGCTTTTGAAGTTCGTGAAAGGCTCGGATGTTGCTTGCTGATTTATGGAGAGCTGCTAACAGTTTATCATCAACGAATTGATAGGCTGCTTTAATCTCTTCAGGTGTGACTTGCTGTTTATCGGGCGCAATGTCTGCACCATCAAATTTTTTCGTGTATTTGACAACTGCGGCGTCACCATTCTCTTTGATAGCTTCGATGACCGGTCGAACGACATCGACGAACTGATCGGCATCGACCTGCGTACGTTCTAAAAGTTTTTTTTGTTCTTCCGGGGAGAGTTCCCATAATTTGAATACATTCATACACAGAATGAAACGTGAACAATGAAGAATGAAAAATTATCCACGCTTCGACTTTTCACGTTTCATTGTTCACGTTTCATTATTTTTTATCGCGATCGCAAAAATTTTTTTATCCAACAGTGTTATCTAAGACGCAGATTGCCGCAATGACAACCACCCCCAATAGATGTTTTCTGTTTGCAGATTTTTCGGGACCCATAAGGCGTTGCGTTCCAGGGTCACGTCTTCTCCCGTGACAACCCATCCGACCGGATCGCCATTTCTCTGGGCCTGAAGCACGTTCACAATGATGGTGCATTGCAACGGAGTCCGGCCTTCCAGCAGGGTTAATGAGCAATTGCACATGAGCAATTGTCAATGAATAATGAATTGTTCTTGAAATGACCGTAAGCTTTTGTAACAGATTGCAAGGCAACGACAATCTGCCGCTGCTGACTTATGCGTTATTTTTGTAAAATATTCTTTGCTTCGCTCACAGTACCGGATCTCTCGTCTCCCTACTTTTCAGGTATCAATAATACATACCACAAAAGTCACGAAGGCTAAGATCAGACCACATTCATTTTGACAGGTGAAAAAGGCCGTTCGCCCTGAGCATTTCGAAGGGCATACCTGTCAAATCCATGTTGGATGAACTATGCGACGATGACAACGTCCAATTAACAAAAATGTAACTATTATTTTGGGCGTGAAAAAGGTCAATACATATTTCTTCTGAGTGATGAGGAGATTCTCTATGATGCCGTTATTTTTAAGGTTTTCCGAATGTCAGCGATATGTCTGGCCGGAGCCACTTTCGTCGGACAAACCCGGCTGCATTCAATGGCTCGCTCACACCATCGTTCTCCGCGCTCGCCCCCTGCAAGCTCCAACAGCTTTTTCGAGCTTGAAGGAGATTTGTGTCGTTCGTTATTGAGGGCCGCCAGGGCTGCCGGTCCCATAAACGGACTGTCTGCATGGGCTGCAGGGCAGGCTGAGACGCAGGAGCCGCATTCAAGGCAGCTTTCAAGCCTGCGAAATGATGCGACGTCATCTGGGAGCGCTGCTGAGGCGACGTTTTCGCTTTCCCGAAGGTAATCCCAATCTTCGGAGATCTCATCATAAAAGCCTGTCATGTCAACGACGAGATCGCTGATAGGCCGAAATCCGGCAAGCGGCTCCAGGGTGATGACGTCTGTTGCGAGGGCAAGTACTTTTGTGACGCAGGTCAGACGCTCGGTACCATTGATTTTACAGGCGCAGGTTCCACAGGAAGAGTGGTGGCAGGAATGTCTGTAAAGCAAGGTCGTATCTTGTTCCAATCGAATCTTTTCGAGCGCATCGAGCACACTCATGTCTTCATTAACGGCTAATGTGAAGTCTTGAAATTGTGGTGGATCGATGAGGCCAGGCTTAAAGCGTAAAATACGAAATGTACGTTGTTGTGTTTTCATTGGATGAATGCTTAATATACTTTAGGAAATTTGAGTCGCATCGAGCGTTTGCAAAAAGGCGCGAATCCCCTTCATATCGTCGATTTGCAGCGAAGCAACGACTGCTTTACACTCCTAAAGATAAAACAGTCGTTATTGATAAAATCGTCTGTAAGACACGAGCGGCGTCTCTTTCGTTTTACAGGGGATGTCTCTCGCGAGTTTCTGGCACACCAGATCGGCAGTTTTTTCAGCCATAGCGCGTAAGGTTGTCGCTTTTCCTCCGATGATGGAAAGAAATCCTTCTACATTGTCCTTTGTTTTATGATCGAAGCAATCGAACGTACGGCTGATCTGCTGAGGATTGTCGTACTCTCCGGCTCCAATCAGCGGACGTGACGCGCTCCAGGCAGAGTGCTTCGAAATATTCGGAATTTCCGGAACCATTTCAGCGCATAAATCAATCATGCGCTGGATGTGCTCATGAGGCGTTTCTTCTTTATCCGGATCGTCCGCCAGCCAGAGCGATGTCCCCAGCACTGAAAATTTACGCTGCGGCACGATAATGTCTCCTTCGCCGGCTGGATGCAAACGGTTAATCACCATGTTGGTGACACGCTGTTTTATCGCGACCATAACGCCGGGACCCGGTCGAATTGGCACGTTTACGCTGGCCAAAGCCGTCACTCGTCCGGACCAGGCTCCCGCAGCGTTCACGACAAGATCTCCGAACTCATCACGTTCCTGACCAGTTGTATGATCGAGCACTCTGATACCATTGACCGTTCCCGAGTGTGTATGAATTCCGATCGTTTCAGTAAAATGATGCAGTTTCGCGCCATTCACTTTCGCGGTTGCCAGGAAATGGAGCGGCAGACGCCAAGCATCGAACGTTGCATCAGGCACCTGGATCGCGAGCTTGAGCCCCGGATTTAATCCTGGTTCCAGTGCCAGAGCCTGTTGCGCCGTCAAGATTTTTATCGGAATGTCGGCGACTTTGCAGGCGTCGATGAATGGTGTCGAAAATTCGAGATCCTTCTCATCGAGTGCCACAAACAAGCCTTCGTTTTGTTCGATCGCCTGCGGAGCCAACCGCCGCAGAATCCTATTTTCTTCAATACACTCGCGAGCTGCCTCGGCGTCGCCGACAGCGTAGCGTCCACCGCTGTGCAACAGGCCATGATGTCGTCCGGTCGTACCAGAGAAATATTCGCCTTTTTCAAACAGGGAGACGTGAAAACCTCTGAGTGTTAAATCATGGGCTAAAGCCGCTCCGGTTCCGCCGCCGCCGATAATAAGTATACGTTCCATGATGTCTGATATCCTCATTTTACCTTAGCACTCAATATAACCTACACAACCGTTGTATAAGGAATACCGGCGTATTTGTCAAGAAAAGTTTATGGAGAATTCCTAGCTCATCATGAAGAGAAGAGATGTCGGCGCTGAGAGAGATATATAGTGATAACTTTTATGGGTGAAACGGATTAAGACTCGATACTGGCAAGCGGGAAGATATGAAATCCTATGCGAACACCACAGCTTTTCCATGTCAAGCTATTTTATCTGGAAAAATTATCTGGACTCGAAAACCGGCAGGAATTCACGACACTGAACGGATGAATTTGTTCTAAAAGACTTTGGCTCATCAACACGTGTTCTGGAAAATTGTCTTACACTGAAATATAAATCCTTTGACATAAATTTCATACCAAACATCGATCAATGACAAAAACTTTTAACGTCAATATCAAAAAAATGGTTCATCGACACTTGACTTGGGACGTTTGACTCCATATTTATAATGTCCACTGCTGCCAGGACGAAGTCGTCCTTCTTACGCCATAGCTTGACAGGGTTTCCAAAGCAGGTGCCGAAGACCCATTTTTGAAAACTGGATGGCGATGTGGAGAATGACGCTGTTTACACAAGCTCAATGAGAAGAGGAGAGTTGTGTGGTTTCGATACGCCTATGAGCACACGATTCGGAAAGAAGTAGACGTTGTCTCTGACAGAGCACACGGAGTGTCACAGGGGGGGGCTTCCTGTGCGTTGTGATCCCTGTGCGATATATACTTTTTTCTGAAACACTGTACGAGTACTTTTGCAAGATTAACGTGACGGATTCGTACCTGTCGTCAGCCTTGTCGGCAGGCTGCGAACAGGGCTGTTTGCATATACGCTGCCACCCGTCATTCACATGTAGTCAAAACACCAGCACAACAGGAGAAGTGCCATGAGAAAGCTGAAAGATGAATTACGGCAAGGGAAAAATATTTTAGGGACGATGGTCATGAATTTCAAGAGCCTGGAACTGGCAAAGATGCTGAAAATCTGCGGCTTCGACTTCTTCATTGTCGATTGTGAACATGGCCCCTTTGATTACAGCGATGTGGCCGGTCTGTTTGCCATGGCTCGGGAATGCGGTATTGCTCCGATGATCAGGATTCCTGAAGCCCGTCGGGAAGTGATTTTAAAAGCGATGGAAATGGGAGCGGCCGGTATTCTTCTGCCTCAAACAGAGACCGCCGAGCAGGCTGACACATTGGTACAATACTCTAAATACGCGCCCATGGGCAACCGGGGGGTCTCGTTGTTACGAGCACATACAGGTTTTGAAACAGTCCCTATCGCCCGTGAATATATGGACGCGGCCAACGATCAAACGATTTTACTCACCCAAATTGAATCGGAACTGGGCGTACAAAACATTGACGAAATTCTCTCGGTTGACGGGATTGATGTGGCCTTCGTAGGTCCTAACGATCTCACACAGAGCATGGGAATCATCGGACAAACCGATCGTCCGGAATATCTCGAAGCCATTGACACAATTATTGCCACTGCCAAGAAACACAACAAATTTTCAGGTATTCATATCATGAGTACGACGGCCTTGCAAGGGTATATGGCGAAAGGGATGACCTGCAATCTGTGGTCGAACGATGTGTCTATGCTGATGTCTGCGGCGCGTGAAGGTGTGGGGCAGCTGAAAGAATGTAAAATTGAGTGCCGCTGTTAGCCCGGACTTGTTCAAAATGCAGCCGGAAAGCTATCGCGCATCAATTGCCTTTCCAAATTCTGCTTTAGGAAAGACGTCTTAACGTAAGGCTTAATGGTAATGGTATCCGATGCCTGGCTCGAGGTATTTCCCGGCATGCAACAGATATTATGAAATCGTCTGCGCGTATAGGTTTGCTGAAGAGATTCCCCTGCATTCCATCACAATTATTCTCTCGCATAACGTCCAATTGGACAAGGGGTTCGAGGCCTTCGACCAGAATGTTCATATCCAAACTGTGAGCGAGAGTGAAAATGGCTTTTGCAATGGCAACTTCGACAGCGCTTTCCGTAATTGTGAGGCATAAAAATTTCGGAGTCAGTCGGATTTTTTTAAAAACATCGCGAACCAATTGAACGAGTCGTTCGTCCTGAAACTGTTTGGTCGATAAGTTGGCGGATCCGTCTTTGAGCCACTAGTGCAAAACCGGGATCGAGGCTGACAACGACTATCGCTCCGACTTTGCCGATCCAGGACGCTGTGAGAGCAAATTTTTTGATCGAGTCTGGCTCTGTTATCACGATCCTAAGCCATTATGACCATAACGGGACCCCACCATATTACGCAAGAAAATAATCATCGAAGGCTCTGGTTTTAAGGGGCATTTTGAGAAAGACCGGCTGGTAAAAAAAATGATCAAATCGTGAGAAAGTACTTGATATTTAAGAGAAAAAGTCGTATTGTAAAAAAAATAGGAAAAATTCAATACTCTGACCTGCTGTTACGAATACTGAATTGCTGCGAAGGAGGAGCACCCATGTTCGTAGAAATGAGCGTGAAGGGATTAACCTTGGATCCTTTGACCAACATGCCTATCGTCATCCTGAAAGATACAGAGGATAAACGTGTCCTTCCGATCTGGATTGGATTGTTCGAAGCGAATGCGATCGCCTTAGAACTTGAACGAATTACGACCCCACGCCCGATGACTCATGATTTAATGAGAGATCTTATCGCCGGAATGGAGGCGAGAGTGACGAAAATAGTCGTCAACGATCTGAAGAATAATACGTTTTATGCTATGATCCATTTAGCGATAAATGGTAACCATATTGTGGTCGATTCACGACCAAGTGATGCTATTGCTCTGGCATTGCGCAGCGAAGCGCCGATCTATGTTGCGACTGAGGTCGTCAATAAAGCCAAAAGTATTGATATGACAAAGGAAACAGAAGAATCCGATCAACTGAAAGAATGGCTGGAAAATTTGAAACCGGAAGATTTTGGAAAATATCAGATGTAAAAGGTGCTGCATAAAAAAACGACAGTCAACATGATCACGTGCTGACTGTCGTTTTTGATCGGAGACACATGAAGAAAAAGTTATTATTGCGAATTTCTTACATGAAGATAGTAATAAGCCCCTGCCACAAATACCAGTCCCCCCACGATATTGCCAAGTGTGACCGGAAGCAGGTTGGCAAAGAGGAATTGCCATAAAGAGACGTCAGCTCCGGCAAACATCCCTGTTGGGATAAAAAACATGTTAGCTACACTATGCTCGAATCCTATGGCGACGAAGCTCATGGTGGGAAACCAGATCGCAAAAATTTTTCCGACAATATCATCGGCAGCCATTGCAAGCCATACTGCCAGACAAACCAGCCAATTACAACCTACTGCACTCCAAAAAAGTTGTAGTGCCCCTGATGTCACTTTTCTTTCAGCAAGAGCAATAATATACGCATGCCATGGTTCTGCTGCAAAGACTCTGGTAACAGTCACCAAAAAGTAGGCGATGAACACACTGCCGATAAAGTTTCCGAGATAGACCCAGAACCAATGTTTGAAAACATCATTCCATGCCGCTTCTTTCGGAAATGCAGCGATTGGGAGGAGTAAGCAGTTCCCGGTAAATAATTCCGCCCCACCGATCACAACCAACATAAGGCCAACAGGGAAGACACCGGCAAATAGCAGCTTTTGGACACCAAGGCCCAACGTTTCGTCATTGACTCCTCCGCCGACGGCAATTGCCAGCATTCCTCCTAATGCAATATATGCCCCGGCCAGAAACCCTAAGATCAGTAATTTATCCGGATTTATAAGAGTTTTTGCTTTTCCAGCAATGACGGAAGCGTGTGCGATTTCTCCTGGCGTCTTGAATCCCATGGTACCTTCCCCCCTAAATAAAAAGACCTATAAAAAGAGAGAATCTCCCTTTTTATAGGTTCATATATGGCATAAACGCTCTGAGAGCTTAGGCTCTCCTATGATGGCACGAAGCCACGGCCTTACTTACACAAGTTTCGAGATTAGATCGACGACACGGTTGGAATAGCCCCATTCATTGTCGTACCAACTCAGAACTTTGACAAAATTGCCATCCATCACAGAGGTGGCCTGAGAATCGAAAATCGAAGAAGCCGGGTTGTCGATGACATCAACCGATACGATGGGATCGTCGCAATATCCCAAAATGCCTTTTAAGGGGCCTTCAGCAGCAGCTTTCATCGCAGCATTGATCTCTTCGACTGTGGCGTCTTTTTCCAATTCCACCACGAGATCGACAACAGAACCGTCAGCCACTGGAGCACGCATGGCCATACCGTCTAATTTTCCATTTAATGCGGGGATCACTTTTCCAACGGCTTTTGCTGCGCCTGTTGTGGTCGGGATCAGGGAAACAGCACATGCGCGAGCTCTTCTCAAGTCGCTATGTGGCATATCGAGAATTTTCTGATCGTTGGTGTAACCGTGAACGGTTGTCATCAGGCCGCGTTTAATACCAAAAGTATCGTTCAGGACTTTGGCGACAGGAGCCAGGCAGTTCGTCGTACAAGAGGCGTTCGATACAATTTTGTGTTCAGGTTTCAGAGCCTCTTCATTGACGCCCAGGACGATTGTGGCATCGATTTCATCTTTTGCAGGCACTGTCAGGATTACTTTTTTCGCGCCAGCGTCGAGATGTTTCTGGATTTGAGCTTTGGCTCTAAAAATACCAGTTGATTCAATTACAACATCAACACCCATTTCAGCCCAGGGTAGATTTGCGGGATCGCGTTCGGCGATAACTTTGACAGCTTTGCCATTCACGACGATGCTATCGTCTTTTGCTTCGACGGTCCCGTCGAAGCGTCCGTGAACGGAATCATATTTGAGCAGATATGCCAGAGTTTTGGCATCAGTTAAATCGTTCACAGCCACAAATTCGATATCAGCATTGGCTTGAGCTGCTTTGAACACTAGACGGCCAATACGACCAAAACCATTAATAGCAACTTTAATACTCATGTATCATCCTCCTTATCATTATGTACATAAGACATTCTCATCGTGAGAGTGTTTTTCATCAAACAAGACGATATACTCATTAAAACGTTCTGCTAAAAAACCTAGATTCTCCCTACTGAAATTGCTCAAATTCGTCAACAATTTTTTTTGAGGGGAAAAGAAAAAGTCCTATGATGCGGCGATGCGACGCGCTGCAAGCACCCCGCACATCGATGCTTGCAACAGCCCACGGGTTATTCCGGCACCATCACCAATGGCATAGAGACCATCAATTGCAGTTTCGAAACCTTCGCGTACATCGACGTGGGAACTGTAAAACTTAATTTCCACACCATACAGCAGTGTATGCTTGCTGGCAATCCCTGGAGCAATGCTTTCCATGGCCTCGAGCATTTCTAAGATATCTACCATCTGACGATAGGGCAATACGAGGCTCAGATCTCCGGGGGTTGCATTTTTTAGTGTCGGAGGGACAAGTCCTCGCTCTATTCTGGCCGGGGTTGAACGTCGTCCAGCCCGAAGATCTCCAAGACGCTGGACTAAAACGGTCCCTCCGAGAAGATTGGCCAATTGTGACACACTTTTTCCGTATTGCAATGGATCGTCAAACGGTTCTGTGAAGGTTTCTGTCACCAGGAGCGCAAAATTCGTATTTCTCGATGTACGATCGGCATAACTATGACCATTGACAGTTGTTAAGCCTCGATAATTTTCTACCGCCACAAACCCATACGGGCACATGCAAAAAGATCGAACTTTATCGTCAAATGTTTTGCTGTAATAAATCGCCTTTAATTCATACAACAATTCCGTGATGTGTTTGAGGGTTTCTGCCCGTACTTCTACTCGTACCCCAACATCAACCCCTTTGTTCCGCATACGCAGACCTAATCTCTTGGCCTCATGAACAAACCATTCGGCCCCATCCCTTCCGGGAGCGAGAATGACAGAAGTGGCGCTGACTCGGAGGGGCTGCGACGGTTGTCCAGGAGACGATACCGTGGCAGCGATCTCAAAAGAGCTCTGGTCTTTATTGAGCGTGGTGACCTCAGTGTTGGTATAGACTGTGACCTTACGAGATTCAAGAAAGGCTCGAATCTTTTCAACAATCGTATAGGTTTTATCTGTACCGAGATGACGAATCGGATAGGTGATCACATCCAGGTTTGCGGCCAAGGCTTTACGCTGTAACTCCTCAGATTCCGGGGAGAGCCCTCCGAAAATGCGATCGGGGTCCCCGCCGAATTGGATATAGAGCGCATCGACATATTCCATTAATGTATCAAATTGTTCGGGAGAAACATGGTCTTGAAGCTGACCGCCAACTAATGGTGACAGAGTCAGTTTGCCATCGCTAAAAGCTCCGGCTCCTCCCCAGCCTGAGGTAATGCTCTCTCCACTTCCAAGCTGCCGAATTGGGCCTTTTTCAAGAATAGCAACATGTAACGTTGGTTGACGTGTTACAAGTTCCAAGGCTGCAAACATGCCGGCTGGTCCAGCTCCGATAATCACAACATCATAATGTGCACTCATGATTCTTCTATTCCTTTGTGTTTGAGAGAGAGTATCTTGACAAGGTGTTCCATTGTCACGTCTTTCTGAGAACTCTCCGCCATATTTCGTAGAACCACTTCTCCTTTTTGCAGTTCATTTTCTCCAAGTAACACAGTGTAAGACACCCCTAATTTCCCTGCTTTTTTCATCTGACTCTTCAAGCTTTTCTTCTGATATTCTACTTCGGTGCGAATACCGGCGTCGCGCAGCTTTTTTTGGAGTGCCAGAGCCGGCTGCCGCGCAGACTCTCCGAGTACAGCAATAAACACATCAGGAGTTGGGAGGGTGATATCTTCAGGCAGTAGAGAAATGAGTCGTTCAACTCCTAAAGCAAACCCAACACCAGGAAGCGGTTTACCTCCAATATCTTCCGACAGACCATCATATCGTCCGCCTCCTAAAATTGCGCTTTGAGCGCCTAACGATGATGAGACGAATTCGAACGCGGTTCTCACATAATAATCGAGTCCTCGCACCATTCGAGGCTGTATGCAATAATCGACGCCAAGTAAAGTGAGTGTTGTTTGCAGTTCTGAAAAATGCGCGTCACATTCCTCGCAATAATGGTCAATCATGACTGGGGCAGCCTGCACAATTTCCTGGCAGCTCTCTTTTTTACAGTCGAGGATACGCATCGGATTTCGTTCGAAACGGTTTTGACAATCGTGACACAAACGATCGTAAGACTCTGCAAGGTACGCCTTCAATGTCTTGCGATACGAGGGACGACAGGTTTTGCACCCCACTGAATTGATCTGTACTTCGACGTTTTTCACGTCAAGTGTGCGTAATAGAATGGAAACCAAAGAAATGATCTCTGCATCGAGCGCAGGGCTGTCGATGCCCAATGCTTCGGCGCCAATCTGATGAAACTGTCGAAATCTTCCTGCCTGCGGACGTTCATGCCGGAACATCGGCAGAATGTAATACAGTTTTTCCGGAACAGGGTTCGTGGCATAGAGCTTGTTTTCATTATAGGCCCGAACAACGGCTGCTGTTCCTTCCGGACGCATAGCCATATTCCCTTCGCGTTCGTTGGCGATCACATACATTTCTTTTTGGACGATATCAGTGTCTTCACCGACCCCCCGAGAGAAGAGCTCGACTTTTTCCAGGACAGGGGTTCGGATTTCGGCATACCCGTAGAGTTCGAATAATTCTTTTGTTACCGATTCAACCTTATGCCAGAGGGCTATTTCAGCGGGTAAAATATCACGAAAGCCTCGGAATGATTGTATACTCATGGATGAAATTTTCTAGTGCTAGGAATTACGACGAGTAAAAGCAGAGGAGAAGCATCGCGAAGCTCACTCCAGCATGTGTTGCTCTCTACGTATCGTAAATAGTTATTTCTGTTGATAATTGAGACGAGCAAGAAACTGCTCCTACGGTGATGGGCGCTATATTCTCTGTCAATTGAAATTTCTGAAAATTATATCAGGATCATGGAAGGGCGCTATCTGTCTGAAAAGAATTGTTGCTAGAAATCGTTCCTTTTGCTTATCTTTACTTACCAACGGGAAAAGGTGAGACATTTAGATAACATGTTCACTGAAAAAGGGGTCGTGTCATAAACCAGTTGATCTCGATATATCCGAGTTCAAAGGGGATGGAACCCCGTCTCACCATGTTCTCCAGCGAGAGGGTCACGGGATGGAAAGAACGATTTTATGACACGACCGAAAAGGGGAACAGGAAAACTGACAGCGTCTGTCAATATGCTACAACGGTTGAGCCTCCGTGGCTTGCGCGAAAAATTCCGTTGACAACAAGGGTATCGGCATCGGCATCGAAATTATCCATTGTCGCCCATGATGGTCCAGACGTTTTATCCTTGCCGTAGCTCAGGAGTGTATATCTCGTTCCATCATCATCGGTTTGATATACATATTTATTCCCCCAAACATCATAATCATTAAGCGGGGCTGACGCATCCGTGTAGTTTCGAAGTTCATCCACGAGGACAGTGGCATCGTCGGTGATAGGAGCGCTACCGTGCTCAATGCGATAAATGCCGATTGCGACGGCAATATTTCTCATATCTGTGATTACTTTTTTATCTTTGGCCTTTTCATATACCTTAGCAAATCGGGGAATTGCGATTCCGGCAAGTAAACCGATAATTGTCACCACAATCAAAAGTTCGATGAGTGTGAATCCCTTCTGGCGCATGATTTGTACCTTAATAATTTAAGCGGTAAACAGATAAGCTATGACGCTGACACAGTTTTTCCGATTTATGGTTAATGCATAATTTATACCATAAGCACGTTTGAATCGTCATGTCAATTTCGATCATAAAAGATCATTACTCTCTATGAATCCTTGAACTTGGTGAAAAATGCAAGCGAACATTCCATAAAATTTTACAATATGACAATGCCCTCCGACTGGTACGTTAGTGACAAAATATGCCAACGTCCGTCCTTTTTTGTCACATTTTCATTCTAAACGGTAAGGAATCGTCAAAGAATAATCATTAACTTATTGACAAAAGCACTGAGTAGAGTGTATAAAGATTTCTGATAGTTTTTTATTCAGTAGACGACCATTATCTATCGATGTATCAGGTGCTTGTATTAGAATTTTTTCGTTCTGATTATTTTGATGTAAGGAGAATGCATGATAACGAAGACAGCACAGAAAATTCGAATGCTTACGCTTTCTATCTGCCTGGGGGGGCTCTTGACTCTTTTCATTTCAGGATGCAGCATGTATAGGCATGAACAACCTGAACGTAAAGAACTGGACTATGGAACTCCACCAGAAATTTTTGGATTAACAATTACGCCAAATCCCGCCAGCCCGGGGACAACGGCAAGCATAACAGTAAATTATGTCGATCCGAATTCAGATCTCGCTTCCGGATTGGCAGCAGTATCGATCGATGGAGGACGTTTGTCAAGTATTGCTTTTCGCGCAACATATCCATCTGGCATTCTGACCCTGCCTTTTGTCGTAAGCCACTATACTCGCCAATCAGATATGAGAGTCAT
>PDWJ01000208.1_pt1 | contig 88411 bp, 81 predicted proteins | sample 1430881 | NCBI WGS metagenome assembly PDWJ01 (sample SAMN01162460, study PRJNA174530) | Oral metagenome, whole genome shotgun sequencing project. | biome: Marine environment; feature: Marine mammal; material: Swab sample of the gingival sulcus; isolation source: swab sample of gingival sulcus...
ATGCTCTGTCCGAGATTTGCGATCTCTACTCGCCACAAGAGTGCTGGAACTACTTCAAAGCTGCCGGATATGTCTCAAATTAAAAGCCGGTCGCTTTAGTGAGTCAGGTTTTTCGCATGACGCTTAAGGTGCCCGGCGCGACCGTCCAGCGCTGCCGCGTGCACTTCATGCGCAACGCGCTTGCCTGCGTCGGAAAGAAGGATCGCCCGATCGTCACCGCGGCGCTCGGAACCGCCTTCGACCAGGACACGCTCGCAGCATCGAAAGAACACTGGGCCAAGCTGATCGACGCGTTCGAACTGCGCCATTCCAGGCTCGCCGAGTTGATGCGCCGCGCCGAAGACGACGTCCTCGCATACAAGAGCTTTCCCCGCAAGCACCGGGCCAGGATCCACTCCACGAACCCACTGGAGCGCTTGAACAAGGAAATCAAACGCCGAACCAATGCCGTCGGGATCTTTCCAAATGAGGCCGCCATCACGCGCCTGGTCGGTGCCCTGATGTTGGAGCAGAATGACGAGTGGGCGATCACGCGGCGATACATGACGCTGGAAACCGTCGCCGCCATTTGCGACACTGACCCTATGGATCCGGCGCAGATCGCTGCCCTGTAACTGCGGCCGAGCCAAAGCCGAAGAACGAAGTTACACCACTACCCGGGACACGGCCCACGAAAACGGAACAAAAAGTTCCAACTTCCGCAATCAAAGTTCCAAATAAGAGAAAAAGTACAGGAAAATCAAATGGTTGAAAAGCCTTTGGCGACCCCGGCAGGATTCGAACCTGCAACCTGCCCCTTAGGAGGGGGCTGCTCTATCCAGTTGAGCCACGGGGCCGCGCGGGGCTTTAATGCGGTGTTGGCTGCGCTTTGTCCAGCTATTCGGGGTAGTTTCCTTCGGCGGGGCGTTTGCGCAGGGTGTCGCCGCGGTTGAGGGTCGGGGTAAGCTCGATCCGGGTGCCGTGGCCGTCTTCCGCCCCCGCATCGCCCGTTTCGGTGCGGCGTGCGATAATTTCGGCCGCGCGGCGTCCGATTTCGGCGCGGCCCGAATCCATCGTCGCGAGCCGGGTGGAGAAGCCCTTGAGCAGCGGGATGTCGTTGAACCCGGCGAGCCCCAGTTTGCCCGGCACATCCAGCCCCTGATCGAGGCAATGCAAAAGCCCGCCGGCGCCGATCATGTCATTGGAATAATACAGGAAATCAAGTTCCGGGTTGCGCGCGAGCAGGGTTTGGGTCATCTCGCGGCCCTTTTTGAGCGACGACCCGCCCTCGTAGAATTCCTGGCCCGCGATCTCCAGCCCGACCTTGCCGAGCGCCTCGGTGAAGCCTTCGAAACGTTTGCGGGCGCGGTGGTCCATCGACATCTTGGTGCCCAGAAACCCGACCCGCCGGTAACCCGCCCTGATGATCGCCTCGGCCATCATCCGTCCGGCACGGCGGTGCGAAATCCCGACAACCGAGTCGATCGGGGTGCCGTCGGTGTCCATGATCTCGACCACCGGGATGCCGGCGCCGCGCAGCATCGCCTTTGACGCGTCGCTGTGTTCGAGCCCGGCGAGGATCACCCCGGAGGGCCGCCACGACAGCATCTCGTAGAGCACCTTTTCCTCGCGCTCCGGCAGATAATTGGTGACCCCCACGACCGGTTGCAGCGCGGTGTTGTCAAGCACCTCGGAAATGCCGGTCATCACCTCGGGAAACACCATGTTGCCGAGCGAGGGGATGATGACCCCGACGAGGTTGACCCGCTGCGAGGCGAGCGCCCCCGCGATCTTGTTCGGCACATAGCCGAGCTCTTTCGCGGCGGCGAGCACCCGCTGGCGGGTGGCGTCGGAAACATCGCCGCGGTTGCGCAGAACCCGGCTCACGGTCATTTCCGAGACGCCGGAAGCCTCGGAGACATCGCGCAGGGTAAGGGGGCGTTTCGGAGTTGCAGGGGTTGCGTCGGCCACGGCCGGATTCCTTTCGCCAGAACGCTGTAAGTGAATGTTAGCGACTGAGGTGGCACATGTCCAACCCGACGAAAACAAGGCGTTTTCGCTGGTGAGGCCGGCGTCCCGGCCGCACGGCAACTGCCTCAGGCGAGGCGGGAGAGCAGGCCGGAATGCAGGCCCGGCGCGCCCGCGATCAGACCGTTGACCAGCGGGTCGGCGCGGTTGAAGGCGAGCGGCGTGCCCTTGCGGTCGGTGATCCGCCCGCCCGCTTCCTCCACCAGCAGGCATCCCGAGGCGATGTCCCATTCACGGGTCGGCCGCAGCCGCAGCATGGCGTCACACCGGCCTTCGGCCACGAGGCAGAGCCGGTAGGCCATCGAAGAGCGGAACTTGCGGTGCATATCCGGCACCTGTGCATCGCGCCAGTGCCAGGGTTCGAAATTGCGTCGCGACGACAGGACCGTGGCGCCTTCGACCGCCTCGCGCGGGCTGACCGAAAGCGCCCGGCCGTTGAGCGTGGCGCCCTTGCCGCGCGCGGCGGCATAGAGCCGGTCGCGCATCGGCAGATAGGTGACGGCGGCCATGACCTGCCCGGCCTCGACGATTGCCAGCGCCAGTGACCAGCTCTTGTCGCCCTCGATGAAGGCGCGGGTGCCGTCGAGCGGGTCGATCACGAAGGCCCGTTTCGCCGTGCGGCGGCCGGGGTCTTCCGGCCCCTCCTCCGACAGCCAGCCATAATCCGGGCGGGCGGCGGTGAGGCGGGCGTGCAGGGCCGCATTTGCCGCCAGATCGGCCTCGGTGACGGGGCCTGCGGCGTCGGGCTTGTCCCAGGCTTTCACGCCACGCCGGAAATGATTGCCGAGGATCGCCCCGGCCTCGCGGGCGGCATCGGTCAGCAGCGTGAGGTCGTCAGCCCCCGGCAATGGTCAGCCCTTCCACCAGCAGCGACGGCACCATCCGCGACTTGTGCGGCTCTGCGTCATTCGCGGGCACGATCCGCCGCAACATGTCGATCAGATTACCAGCGATGGTGCATTCGTTGACCGGCCGGGTGATCGCGCCGTTCTCGATCCAGAACCCCGCCGCCCCCCGGGAATAATCGCCGGTGTTGGGGTTGACGGTGGAGCCGATCAGCGAGGTCACCAGAAGCCCCGTGCCCATCTCGGCCATCAGCCCGTCGCGGGTGATATTGCCCTGTGTCAGAGCCACATTCGAGACGCTTGGCGAGGGCGGCGCGGAAGTGCTGCGGGCCGCGTTGGCGGTGCTTGCCATGCCAAGCTTGCGCCCGGTGGCGAGGTCGAGGGTCCAGCCGGTGAGCACGCCATTGTCGATGATCCGGCGCGGGGCGGTGGCGAGCCCTTCGGCGTCGAAGGGGCGCGAGCCCGAGATCCGCGGCCGGTGCGGATCTTCCACCAGCGAAAGCCCGTCCGGCAGGACGGCCTCGCCGAGTTTGTCGCGCAGGAAAGACGAGCCGTGCACGATGGAACTGCCATTGATCGCCATCAGCAGATGTCCGATGAGCGAGGCCGAGACGCGTTCATCAAACAGTACCGGCCAGGCGCCGGTGGGCGGCTGACTGGCGCCGGCCCGCGCCGCGGCGCGTTCACCGGCGATCCGGCCGATCTCTTCCGGCGCGGGCAGATCGGCCTGAAACACCCGGGCTTCGCCATTGTAGTCGCGCTCCATCTCCGCTCCGGTGCCGGAGATCGCGGCGAGCGACACCGCCCGGTCGGTGCGGACATAGCCGCCGGAAAACCCGTTGCTGGCCGCGAGCCAGATCCGGCGGCGGCCGTAGCCGGCAGAGGTGCCCTGCACCTGAGACACCCCCCCGACACCAAGCGCGGCCGCCTCGGCCCGGCGGGCGTCTTCTTCGAGCGCGGCTGGGGCGGGCTCGGCGCTCGGGTCGGCCAGCTCCAGCGCGTCGGTATCCCAGGCGGTCGCCAGCTCTCCCGGCACCGCAAGGCCGACCGAGGCATCGTCCGGCGCCTCCTTCGCCATCGCCACCGCGCGTTCGGCCATTGCCGCAATCGTCGCCGGCGACACGTCGGAGGCCGACACATTGGCCTGCCGCTGCCCCACCAGCACCCGCAGCCCGATATCCACCCCCTCGGCCCGCTCGGCATGTTCGAGCTTGCCGTTCAGCACGTCGACCGACACCGAAATACCGTCAACGGCAATGGCGTCCGCCGCATCCGCCCCGGCGGCACGGGCCGCGTCGAGCAGCGCTTCGGTCAGGGCGTCGAGCGATTGGGTCATGCGAAAATCCTTTCCTCCCCGGTGAGGTACCCGCCGCCGCGCCAGCCCGCAAGGGAGTGAGATGCCGCGACACTCTGGAATGCGCCGGGCGCTTGGGTTAGGGATAGGGGGACCGAAGGGGGAAGTCATGGATCTGCAAGGCAAAACCGTTGTCGTGACCGGGGCCAGCAAAGGCATCGGTGAAGCTGCCGCGCGCGCGTTTTCGGAAAAGGGCGCCAATGTGGTGTTGCTCGCCCGCACCGGCGCGGCTATCGGCGCGATCGCGCGCGACATTGGCGACCACGCGCTGGCCGTCACCTGCGACGTGTCCGTCTGGAGCCAGGTCAAGGCCGCAGTCGACCAGGCGGTGTGGCGGTTCGGCGGAGTGGATGTGTTCGTCGCGAATGCCGGTGTCATCGAACCGATCGCCATGTTGCGCGACAGCGACCCCGGCAAATGGTCGAAGGCTTTCGACGTCAACCTCAAGGGGGCCTACCACGGCCTGCGTGCGGTGGTGCCGCAGATGCGCAAGCAGGGCGGCGGCACGATCATCACTGTGGGCTCCGGCGCGGCCTATAACGCGCTGGAAGGCTGGAGCCATTATTGCGCCTCGAAAGCCGCGGTGATGATGCTGACCAAGGCGTTGCACAAGGAGGAGGGTGCAGCCGGGATCCGCGCACTGTCGCTCTCGCCCGGCACTGTCGCCACCGACATGCAGCGCGAAATCAAGGCCTCGGGGGTGAATCCGGTCTCGGCAATGGCGTGGGACGCACATGTCTCGCCCCATTGGCCGGCGCAGGCGATGCTCTGGATGTGCTCGTCCGAAGCCGACAGCTACCTCGGCGGCGAGGTCTCGCTCGCCAACCACGTGGTGCGCGCCAGCCTGGGGATGCCCACATGATCCGCCTCGACCGGGCAGGCGGTCTCTGGACGGCGACGATCGCGCGCCCCGACAAGGCCAATTCGCTCACCGCCGCGATGCTTGAGGAGCTTGCCGGCATCGCCGAAGCTGCGGCGCGGGAGGCGCGGGTGCTGGTGTTGACCGGCGAGGGCAAGGTGTTTTCCGCCGGTGCCGATCTCGACGAGGCGCGTGCGGGCCTCGCCACCAGTCCGCTGTGGGAACGGCTCTCCGGCGCGATCGCGGCGGCGCCGATCCTGACCATCGCGGCGCTGAACGGCACGCTGGCAGGTGGCGCTTTTGGCATGGCGCTGGCCTGCGACATCCGGCTGGCGGTACCGGGGGCGCGGTTCTTCTATCCGGTGATGAAGCTTGGCTTTCTGCCACAACCCTCCGATCCGGCGCGGCTTGCGGCCCTGGTGGGGCCTGCGCGGGCGAAGATGATCCTGATGGCGGGGCAGAAGATCGAGGCCGACGAGGCGCTCGCCTGGGGATTGGTCGACCGGGTGGTTGCGCGGGAGGATCTGACAGCAGCCGCACTGGCGCTGGCCAAAGATGCAGTGGGGGCCGAAACGGCGCATATCGCGGCGATAAAACGGCTGGTTCCGTAACACCGCCTTCCCGGTGACCGTCCGCTTGCGCTTCCCTCTGCTCACTCCGCGTCTGACCGCAACCGGCGCAACTCCTCACGGAGTTCTTCGAGTTCAAGCTTGATTTCGTCATGCCGGCGCCCGGCGTCTGCCTCGAGAATCGCGAGGAGTTTCAGCATTTGCGCTTCGGTAACGGGAGTTCCGCCCTGCCTGATCTTTCGCCGCCTGCCCCGGCCTTCATTCGGCCTGAACCGCGAGACGGTTTTGGCAAGCGTATTTCTCAGACCGTATATCTTCGTGTTTTCCCTCGCCAACCGAACCATCGAAAGCCCGCGCTCCAGCCTGCTCCAAAGCCCCTTTGCCGCTGCGGTTTCCGCCTCGAACCGCGCCTGATACAGCTCCAGAAACTCCGCCTCGTTTCCCTTGTGTATACTCCGGATCATGCGCCCGGTATTGCCTGCCCGCATCCGGAGAGCCACATCAAGAATTTTCTCGTCTGCCAGTTGCGCGATTGGCCTGAAGGCCCGATAAAGCTGCGGGCCATCGTCCCGGCCAAGACGATTGAGAACCCACTCATATTGAACGATTGCCCAATTGAACAAGGCCGGATGAAACCTCTCGAAAGCGCCCCGTGAGGTCAGCCAATCCCTTATTGTCTCATGGTGTCTGAATATCTTGACATACTGAGAGCCTTCCAGACTCATTGTCTGCCCTTCGCGCCCGACCCTGTGAAAATACAAAGGCTCATGAACAATGGCAACAGATTCCGCGGAAATCACGGAAAACCAGTGAAAAGGATTATCCTCCCAAAAACGGTCGACCACCGGGAACCGAATGCTGTTGTCTTCAAGAAATTTCCTACGATAGATCTTCCGCCACGGAACGGCAATGAATCCCAAAACCCGAACAACGGAATCCGTGTCGCCGAGTTCGATCACACCCGCGTTGCGCACATCTACCCATTTGCCCTGCTCCGCCGGTTCGCGCGTCTTTCCGGTTGGCTCCAGGTATTCAAGGTATTTACACATCGCAAGATCGGTCCGGTGTTCCAGAGCCGCGTCCACAAGCTTTTCGAACATTCTCCGGTCAACAAAATCGTCCCCGTCAACAAACCCGACAAAGTCGCCACTGGCAACATCAAGGCCGGCATTTGCCGCGCTGGCGACGCCGCCAATCGTGTTCTCCGGAAGAAATACGCCATTTATACGCGAATCCACAGATGCATAGCGCCGTATAATGTCGCTCGTTCCGTCAGTGCTGCCATCGTCAACAACAATGATCTCCAAGTCCCGCAACGTCTGACTGACAACGGACTCCAGGCATTGTTCAATGTATTCCGCCACATTGAAGCAGGTCACGATGACCGAAATCACAGGCATTTTGCTTTCCTAACCCAGAGATTCCAAAATCCACGTACAGGTATCACCCTCCCCGGCCTCAACGAGATCGCGGAGATCTGCAATCGAGGCCAGCCTGGCCAGCGCCTTGAGGCGGCATCGAAAATCAGCGCGAAACCTTTTATCCATATGGCTTTCGCCCCACTCGACCAGCTTTCGGGCAAACAACCAGTATTCACGGCCCAGCCATTTCCGCTCTGCAGACCCTGCAATTGTCAGGCTTCGCAACAATTGCAGGGCATCGAACATTTCCAAACGTTCCGCTCCGAATTGTTTTGAAATATGGTTTTCATTCTGGTAAATCCGATGGGTCACAATTTTCTCATCTACAAGCAACAATTTCCGGGCATGCAGCAAGGTGTTCCAGTGCCCATGGACGTCATTGTTGACCCGCGTTTCGCCAAAAAAAGGCCGCAGCCGCAACTGTTTATAATATGAGGTCCGAATTACCTTGTTCCAGGGGAAATTGGTGAATCTCAGCAATTCCGGGCAGGCATCAATTGCAAAGGTTTTGCCGTGAAACCTAGGGTATACGGCCTTCCAGAGCTGATGGTCAAATGCGTTCATCCCGGTGGTGATCCTGTCACCTTCGCGAATGAAATCATATACATTCATACTGGCGTCCGCTCTGCTTGCGTCAAGCAAGTCAATCGTGTGCCAGATATTTTCCGGATGCAAAAAGTCGTCAGCATCAAAAAACAGCGTATACTCGCCGGTCGCCCTTGAAAACCCCAGATTCCGTGCGGCACCGGCCCCGCGGTTCTCTTCGCATTCAATAACCAGAATCTCGTCCCACACGGTGCGCAGATCAACAAGAAACCGCCCGGTTTCATCTGTCGATCCGTCATTCACGAGAATAATCTCGACGGCCGCCCGGTCCAGCTTTGACAACTCCGTCTCGAGATGACGGAAATGCGATTCCAGATTATATACCGGAACGATAACGCTGATCTTTTTTGCCGACACCTGCACGGCCTCGTTTCAACGCAAAAACCGCTTTGCCGTATCCAGCGCTTCTGCAATGGTAACATCCATGTCGAGATACCGAAACGTGCCCAGGCGCCCAAGAAACGTAACGTGCGTTTCTTGTCTGGCCAGACACTCGTAAGCTGTCAAGGCTGCCTCCGATTCGACCAGGCGGATTGGATAATACGGTATATCGTCTGTGCCGCAGGCACGCGAATACTCCCGGTAACACAGGCTGTTTTCGTGGTTCTCCCAGGGCGCAAAGTGCTTGTGCTCCGTGATTCGGGTGAAGGGAACGCCTTCATCCGGGTAGTTGATGACCGCATTGCCCTGATAGTCGCCGTGATAGCGGAAGGTTTCAAAGTCCAGTGTCCGGTATCCCAACCGTCCATGAATATGTCCAAAATAGCCATCGAGCGGGCCGGAGTAGAACACATGGTCGTAGGCGGAGTTTTCGTCTGAGGTATAGCTATGCCCAAGCACAACCGAAATGCGTTCGTGATCCAGGATATTCCCGACGATGCTTGTATAACCATCGCGCGGCATCCCCTGAAACCTGTGGTGAAAATAGTTGTCATCGTAATTGAACCGGACCGGGAGCCGTTTCAGAATGCTTGCAGGCAGCTCGGTCGGGTCGCGTCCCCATTGCTTCTTTGTATAACCCTTGAAAAACGCCTCATAAAGCTCCGGCCCGACAAACTTTTGCGCCTGATCTTCGAAGGTTACGGGCTCGTCAATGGATTTGTCGACGAGATCCGCCACGAAGGCGCGGGCCTCATCCGGCGAAAGCGTCTTCCCGAAAAACTGGTTGATTGTGTGGAGATTGATGGGAAGAGAATAGACCTGACCTTTGGTGATCGACTTCACCCTGTTGGTATAGGGCATGATTGTTCCGAATTCATTCAGGTAAGCCCACACGTCCTCGTTGTCGGTATGAAAGATATGCGGCCCATATTCATGAACCATGACACCGGTCTCGGGGTCACGGGCGGTGTGGCAATTTCCGGCGATATGGGGTCTTTGATCGACGACCGTTACGTCGTGACCGGATCTGGCCATTTCCCGCGCCACCACTGCGCCGGAGAAGCCGGCGCCCACGCACAGTATTTTCAAGTCGTTACCTCATGAGGTTTGTTCCGGGCGGTCATTCCCCGGAAGATGAGTTGAGAAACCGCAAGAAACTCACCAGCGGCCGCGCCGCGGTAGAGCTCTTTTGCCACAAGCAGGAGTGTGCCGAGGCGAAAACCAAGCGGATTATATGCGTTGTGATCCCTGAAATAGGATCTTACCAGCCGGCGGTTCCTGAAGAAGTGGTATATGTAAAGATGACCGGGTTTTGCGACGTGACGGCCACGGAACCGGATTGTGGGCACGTCCTGGGTCCGGCGCAGGAAGTAATCGGACACAATTGCAACGGGTTCGTGCTGCGCGGCCAGCCAGCCATATATTATATCGTCCCATGAAAGAAAGAACCGCGCATCCGGCAGGCCGATCTTTTCTATGATCGAGCGATGCATCATGCAGCCTTCGAAGGAGATGACATCGGTCAGAAATGTGTCAGCGCGGTCAAAGCTGAAACTGAAGTCGGGAACCGGAATGGCGAGAAACGTATTGAAACGCGGCTGATAAAAGAACTCGCTGCCATCGCGGTTTTGCCTGCGGCCGATAAAAACCCGGTGTCTGGCGGCCCATTTTTCGGCTTTGGCGAGGGCACCGGGCAGAAGCATCACGTCATCGTCCATGAACCAGAGCCATTCGGCGCCAAGGGTCATGGCCGTTTCAACGCCCAGCGCAAAGCCGCCGGCACCGCCGAGGTTTTGGTCGGGATGCAGGTACCGGACGGCCGAGCCCAGTTTCGTGCGAAGCGCATCGACCAGGGGCCGGGCCTCGCCGCCATTGTCGACAACAATAATCCAGCCGGGCGTTCGCTTCTGGTCCAGAAGCGAGGCAAACAGTTTTCCGAGCAACGCATTGCGCCGGTAAGTGACCACGATGATTGCGGTTTTTTCCAGCATTGTCAGTCCGTTACCTTCCGCGCACACCTCGGCGGCGGCCGGGGTCGGCCACAAGCTATCTGCTCTCGCGGCAAGCGACAAGGCGCTTCGGGCGGGGAAATGCCGGGTGGCATGGCCCCGCCGGGTGGGTCAGGTGATGACGTTGGGCCTGTCACGGCCTGTCGCCGCCTTGATGCCAGCGATGGTTTCGGCAGCCTCGATCACCGGGGCAAGCGCGGTTTGCACCTCTTCACCAAGGCCCTCGGGGCCGGCCACGTAGCGTTCGAGATAGAGGCGCAAGGTCGCCCCTTCGGTACCGGTACCCGACAGGCGGATCACGAAACGCGACCCATCGGTGAAAACGATGCGAAGCCCCTGGTTTTCGGAAACCGACGCATCGACCGGATCAGTATAGGCGAAATCGTCGCCGGACGCGATTTCCATGCCGGCAATCTTCTGGCCCGGCAGTTCGGCAAGCCGCGCCCGCAGGCGATCAACCAGGCCGGTCGCAATGTCAACCGACAGCCCTTCGTAGTCGTGCCGGGAATAATAGTTGCGCCCGTATTCCGCCCAATGGGCGTCGAGCACCTCAGCCACGGTTTGGCGGCGTTCGGCAAGGATGTTGAGCCAGAGAAGCACCGCCCAGAGCCCGTCTTTTTCGCGCACATGGCTGGAACCGGTGCCGAAGCTTTCTTCGCCGCAAAGCGTGACCTTGCCGGCATCGAGCAGGTTGCCGAAAAACTTCCAGCCGGTGGGGGTTTCGAATTTGGCGATTTTCATCGCGTCAGCCACCAGATCGGCTGCGGCGGAGGTCGGCATGGAGCGGGCGACACCGGCGATGCCGCCCCTGTAACCCGGCGCAAGATGCGCATTGGCTGCGAGCACGGCGAGGCTGTCGGAGGGTGAGACATAGGTGTTCTTGCCAACCACCATGTTGCGGTCGCCGTCGCCATCGGAAGCGGCGCCGAAATCCGGGGCATCCGGCCCGAACATCACCTCCATGAGGTCATGCGCCCAGGTGGGGTTCGGATCGGGGTGCATACCGCCGAAATCGGGGAGCGGCGTGCCGTTGACCACGGTTCCCGCCGGGGCGCCAAGGCGGCGTTCGAGAATCTCGGTCGCATAGGGCCCGGTAATGGCGCACATCGCATCGAACCGCATCCGGAAGCCGCCGGCGAACATCGCCCGGAGCTTGTCGAAGTCGAACAGCTTTTCCATGAGTGCGGCATAATCCGCGACCGGATCGACCACTTCGACCACCATGTCGCCAAGCCGTGTCTCGCCCGGGGTACCGAGATCGACCTCCCCGGCGTCGAGAATCCGGTAGGACGAGATCGTTCGGGTCGTGGCGAAGATCGCATCGGTCACACCTTCGGGGGCGGGGCCGCCGTTGGCGATGTTGAATTTCAGCCCGAAATCCTCGTCGATTCCGCCGGGGTTGTGACTGGCGGACATGATAAACCCGCCGTCAGCCTTGTTGAGGCGGATGAGATGGCTGGCCGCCGGGGTGGAGAGCAGAGCGTTCTGACCGACGATCACCCGTTTTGCACCCTGCGCGGCGCACATGCGCAGGATCTTCTGCGCCACTTCGGGGGAGAAGAAGCGCCCGTCGCCGCCGAGCACGAAGGTCTTGCCCAGAGCCCCCCCGGCGGCCTCAAGGATCGCCTGCACGAAATTCTCGACGAAATGCGGCTCCATGAAAACCCGGGTTTTCTTGCGCAGTCCCGATGTGCCGGGTTTCTGGCCTTCGATCGGGGCGGTCGCGACGGTTACGATCGGCATTCAGCTCTCCTTCGACTGTGCCTTGGAGGATTTGGCGGGTTCGGGATGGGCAAACAGCAGCACCGATTGCTGGGCGGCGGTGTAGCGGCCCTTGACCGGCTTTTCGACTGCCCCGGGATTGGCGCTGTCGAGCATCAGCACCCAGTCGCCCCTGGGCAGTACGAAGGCACGGGCAGGTCCGGCGTTGTAGCACAGCAGAACTTCCGGCGCGCCGGAATCGCGGATCGTCTCGGCGGAGGCGCGCACGATCACGCCCATGGCGCGGGCCTGTTCGTTCCAGTCGGAATCGACCGGCATGCGGCCTTCCGGGTGCCACCATTCGAGATCCGGCCGACCGTCGGGTTCGCGGATGCGCGCATGCAGGAAATTGCGCTGAGAGAGCACCTTGAACCGGCGCCGGAGGGCCGCAAGACGCCGGACATAGGCAAGCATCTGCCGGTCGGCATTCTGCCAGTCGATCCAGCCGATCTCGTTGTCCTGCGCATAGGCATTATTGTTGCCGCGCTGGCTGTTGCCGATCTCGTCGCCGCCGAGCAGCATAGGAATGCCCTGGCTGAAGAACAGGGTCGCCAGCATCGCCCGTTTGCGCCGCCCGCGTGACGCCCGGATCACCGGATCGTCGGTCGGGCCCTCGTGGCCGAGATTGTGCGAGAAATTGGCGGTGTGACCGTCGCGATTGCCCTCGCCGTTGGCCTCGTTGTGCTTGTCGTTAAAGGATACCAGGTCAGCGAGGGTGAACCCGTCGTGGCTGGTGATGAAATTGACCGATGCCGTGGCGGAGCGGCCGTTGCGGTCAAAGATTTCCGGGCTGCCCAGTGCAGCCTTGGCCAGCCCTGGCAGCATATGCCCGTCGCCCCGCCAGAAGGCGCGCACATCGTCGCGGTAGCGGTCGTTCCACTCGCGGAACGGATGCGGAAACTGGCCGAGCCGATAGCCGCCGGGGCCGATGTCCCAGGGTTCGGCGATGAGCTTGACCCGCGCCAGAACCGGATCCTGAAGGATCGCGTCGAGAAAACCGCTGTCGAATCCGTGCGGGCCACGGGTGAGCGTGGCGGCAAGGTCGAAGCGGAACCCGTCGATGTGAAATTCCTCGACCCAGTAGCGCAAGCTGTCCATCACCAGGCGCAGCACCGCCGGATGGGTGATGTTGAGCACATTGCCAGTGCCCGAATCGTTGATGTAATGCCGCCGGTCCGGCGCGAGCCGGTAATAGGAAGCGTTGTCGAGCCCGCGGAAGCTGAGGGTTGGCCCGAAGCCGTCGCCCTCGGCGGTGTGGTTGTAGACCACATCGAGAATCACCTCGATTCCCGCCTTGTGGAAGCTGCGCACCATCTCCTTGAATTCGCGAATATCACCCACTTCGAAATAGCGCTGTTCCGGGGCAAAAAATCCGATCGGCTGATAGCCCCAGTAGTTACGCAGGCCGCGTTCGACCAGAAACCTGTCGTCCACGAAAGAATGAACCGGCAAAAGCTCGATAGCGGTCACGCCGAGCTCTTTCAGATGCGCGATGATCGGCGGGCTGGCGAGGCCGCGGTAGGTGCCGCGCAGCGCCGGCTCCACATCCGGGTGCGTTTCCGTGAGCCCCTTCACATGGGCCTCGTAGATCAGCAGATCGGGGCCCAGGTGTTCCGGTGGCTCGTCGCCTTCCCAGTCGAAATCGTCCTTGCCCAGAACCACGCTCCGGGGCATCGCCGGAGCGCTGTCACGGGTCGAGAAACTGAGATCGCCCAGGGTCGAACCGACATTGTAGCCCATCAGCGATCGCGAGCAGCGGATTTGTCCGGAAATCTGACGGGCATAGGGGTCGATCAGCAGTTTGTTGGGGTTGAACCGGTGGCCAAGCCCGGGCTCGTAGGGCCCATGCGCCCGCAGCCCGTATTGCGTGCCCGGCCCGATGCCGGAAATATGCCCGTGCCAGATATCGCCATCGCGCTCCGGAAGCGCGATGCGGGCGAGTTCGGTGCGTCCGTCCCAGGAAAACAGGCAGACCTCGATCCTGGTTGCATGGACCGAGAAAACCGCGAAATTGACTCCCTCGTCATCGACCGTCGCCCCCATCGGCCAGGCCTTGCCGCGGGTCAGCACCAGGCTGCCCGCGCGGTCGGCGGTGAGGGCGGGATACGGGCCGGTCACGTGGTGAGGCTCCTGTAAAGCGCGGCATAGTCGCGGGCCGGACCGTCCCAGCTCACATCCGCCCGCATCGCCCGTTTCACCATCCGCGTCCAGGCGGCATGGTCTGCATGGAGCGTGGTGAGACGGCGCAGGGCGTTGGACAGCGCGATCCCGTCGATCGGATGGAAGCTCACACCCGTGGCCGCATTGGCGCCGAGGCTCGCCGGGGTGGCACCGATGACGGTGTCGTTGAGCCCGCCGGTGGCAGCCACCACCGGGATGGTGCCGTATTTCAGACCATACATCTGGGTCAGCCCGCAGGGTTCGAAGCGCGAGGGCACCAGCACCGCGTCGCCACCGGCCATCATCCGGTGCGACAGCGCCTCGTCATAGCCGAGCCGCACGCCCACCTTGTCGGGCCAGCGCCCGGCGGCCTCAAGCATGGCCTGTTCGAGCCCCGGCTCGCCGGAGCCCAGAAGCACCAGCCCGCCGCCGTCTTCGATGAAGCCGGGCAGCGCGTCCGACAAGAGGTCGATGCCCTTCTGCCAGGTCAGCCGGCTGACCACGACCGCCAGCGGCCCCCCGACCTCGCCCAGGCCGAATTCCTTCAGCAATGCGGCGCGGTTGTCGGCCTTCTTCGGCAGCGTCCGGGCGGCATAGCGGATGATGTGGTCGTCATGATCCGGCGACCAGACCTCTTCGTCGACCCCGTTGAGGATGCCGCGCAGATCATGTGCCCGGCTGGCGATCAGCCCTTCGAGCCCCATGCCGAACTCGGGACGCATCAGCTCCTCGGCATAGGTCGGCGAGACCGTGGTGATCGCGTCGGAGAGCGCAAGCCCGACCTTCAGCGTCGAGATGTTGCCGTGGTACTCGGCATGTTCCGGATGCCAGGCGTGCCAGGGCAGGCGCAGGGCGTCGAGCCGTCCGCCATCGGTCACGCCCTGGAAGGCGATATTGTGGATTGTGGTGACGGTCTTCACCCCGCCACGGCCATAATACTGGAGGTAGGCAGGCGCGAGGCCCGCCTGCCAGTCATGGGCATGCAGCACATCGGCCTTCCAGCCGTCGCCCATGCCGCTGCGCGCCACTTCCGCCGCCGCCCAGGAGAGCGCCGCGAAGCGCTCGGGATTGTCCCAGTAATCGCCCCCGGGGCCGGCATAGGGCCCGCCGTCGCGGTGGTAGAGATGCGGCGCATCGAGCGCGAGCACCGTTGTGGTGTCCACGCGCCCCTTGAACAGCCGCACATGGGCGCCGTAGAGGTTCCAGTCGGCCCAGACCTCCTGCACATTGCCGAGCTGCTCCAGGATCCCGCCATAGGCCGGGATCATGATCCGCATATCGACCCCATGCCGGGCCAGCGCCGCCGGAAGGGCGCCGACCACGTCGGCAAGCCCACCGGTCTTGATGAGGGGGACAGCTTCGGAAGCGACGGAAAGAACGCGCATCATGCTACCCGTTCGCCTGATGCCAGCGGGTGATCATGTCGCGGGTGATCAGCGTGATGCCGCCGTCGGTCACCCGGAAGAACTTCTCATCCTTCTCCCGGTCTTCGCCGATGACAAGCCCTTCGGGGATATGCAGCCCGCTGTCGACCACGCAGTTCTTCAGCCGCGCCGACCGGTGAACCTGTACCTCCGGCAGGATCACCGAATAGGTGACAGAGGAATAGGAATGCAGCCGCACCCCGGTGGAGATCAGCGAGTTCTTCACCACGGACCCGGAGATGATCGTGCCCCCCGAGATCAGCGACGAAATCGCCGCGCCGCGCCGTCCCTCTTCGTCGTGGATGAATTTCGCCGGCGGGTTGATCTCGGAATAGGTCCAGATCGGCCAGCTGCGGTCGTAGATGTCAAGCTCGGGCACGAAATCGGTGAGGTCGATCTGCGCCTGCCAGTAGGCGTCGATGGTGCCCACATCGCGCCAGTAGGGCTTCTCTTCCAGCCCGCCGCGCACACAGGAACGCGAGAACTCATGCGCCACCGCCTTGCCGTTTCTGACGATCTGCGGGATCAGGTCATGGCCGAAATCATGGGTGGAATTCGGGTCTTCGGCGTCTTCCAGCAGCAATTCGCGCAGGAAGGCCCAGTCGAACACATAGATCCCCATCGAGGCGAGCGCCTGGGTCGGGTCGCCGGGCATGTGCGGCGGGTTTTCGGGCTTTTCGAGAAACTCGCGGATCACGCCATCGCTGTTCACATGCATCACCCCGAAGGCGCTGGCCTGGTCGAGCGGCACTTCCACGCAGCCTACGGTCACCTGAGCGCCGCTGTCGACGTGATGCTCCAGCATGAGCTCGTAATCCATCTTGTAGATGTGATCGCCGGCCAGGATGATGATGTATTCGATATGGTAGCTGTCGATGATGTCGATGTTCTGGCGCACGGCGTCGGCTGTGCCCTTGTACCAGTTTTCGTCGTCGATCCGCTGCGAGGCGGGCAGGATGTCGAGATATTCGTTGCGCTCCGCCCGGAAGAAGTTCCAGCCGCGCTGGATGTGGCGGATCAGCGAATGCGCCTTGTACTGGGTGGCGATCGCCATCTTGCGGATGCCGGAGTTGAGCGCGTTGGAGAGCGCGAAATCGACGATCCGGGTCGTGCCGCCGAAATTGACCGCGGGCTTGACCCTGCGGTCGGTCAACTCCTTCAGCCGGCTGCCGCGCCCTCCCGCGAGTACAAATGCCATCGTGTGATGCGAGAGTCTCCGGTTTCCATGCGTTTCCATGCGCTCCTCCTGTCCCCCTGAAGGGTACCGTTTGGTTTGCATTCAAACTACTGTGTTTCACTCCGGGCGGGTATCTCTCTTTTCGAAAAACTGCCCTCCGCGGCCCGGACCGTCCGCGAAAGGCGCCTGTCTTCCTGACGGACCGGGAAGCGGCGGCCGGATCAGGCTTGCCGGAAAACGATTGCCGAGAGCGGCGGCAGTTTCACCAGCGCCGATTGCGCGCGGTCGTGCCAGACAACCGGCTCGCTTTCGATCCCGCCCTTGTGGCCGCGGTTGCCGCCGCCATAGATCGCGGCATCGGTGTTGAGAATCTCTTCCCAACGTCCCGCCGCGGGCAGGCCGATGCGGTAGGCGTCGCGTTCGACCGGGGTCATGTTGATCGCCACCACGACCATCGGGTCGCCCTCACGCCCCTTGCGCAGGAACACGAAGACGCTGGCCTCCGAATCGTTGGATTCGATCCATTCGAACCCGTCCGGCCGGCAATCGTGCACATGCAGCGCCGGGTTGTCGCGGTAGACGCGGTTGAGATCGCGCACCAGGGTCTGGATGCCGCGATGCTCCGGCAGCTCGAGCTGATGCCAGTCGAGGCTCTGCGCATGGTTCCATTCCCGCCCCTGGGCAAACTCCTGCCCCATGAACAGCAGCTTCTTGCCCGGATGGGTCCACATATAGCCGTAATAGGCGCGCAGGTTGGCGAATTGCTCCCAAGGATCGCCCGGCATCTTCGACAGCATCGAGCCTTTGCCATGCACCACCTCGTCATGGCTGATCGGCAGTACGAAGTTCTCCGACCAGGCATAGACCATCGAAAAGGTCATCTCGTGGTGGTGATACTTGCGGTGGATCGGCTCTTTCCGGATGTATTCGAGCGTGTCGTTCATCCAGCCCATGTTCCACTTGAACCCGAAGCCGAGCCCGCCGGTATCCACAGGCCGCGACACCCCACCGAAAGCGGTGCTTTCCTCGGCAACGGTCATCACGCCCGGATGTTCGCCATAGGCGAGCACATTGGTTTCGCGCAGAAACGCGATGGCTTCGTAGTTTTCCCGGCCGCCGTCGCGGTTGGGCACCCACTGGCCTTCGTCGCGCGAATAATCGCGGTAAAGCATCGAGGCCACCGCATCCACCCGCAGCCCGTCGAGGTGGTATTCTTCGAGCCAGTAGAGCGCGTTGGCCTTGAGATAGTTGCCCACCTCGGTGCGGCCGTAATTGTAGATCAGGGTGTTCCAGTCGGTGTGGAAGCCTTCCTTCGGGTCGGCATGTTCATAGAGCGGGGTGCCGTCGAACCAGCCGAGCCCGTGCTCGTCGGTGGGGAAATGCCCCGGCACCCAGTCGAACAGCACTCCGAGCCCCGCCTGGTGGGCGGCCTCGACGAAATGGGCAAATTCCTGCGGCGTGCCGTGGCGGATGGTGGGGGCGAACATGCCGACGGGCTGATAGCCCCAGGAGCCGTCGAACGGGAACTCGCTGACCGGCATCAACTCGATATGGGTGAAGCCCATGTCCTTCACGTAGTCCACGAGGTCGGTCGCCAGCTCCTCATAGGAGAGCATCCGCGCGCCGTCATCGGCCCGCTTCCAGGAGCCGAGATGCACCTCGTAGATCGAGATCGGCGCGTCGACATGGTTTTTCGCCGCCCGCGCCTTCATCCAGGCCTTGTCCTGCCACGCCCGCCCGAGCCCGGGCCGGCGCACCACCGAAGCGGTGGCGGGCGGATGTTCCGAGCCGATCCCCACCGGGTCGGCCTTGAGCGGCAGGATCACCCCGTCCTGGGTGCGGATCTCGTATTTGTAGACCGCGCCTTCGCGGATGCCGGGGATGAAGATCTCCCACACACCGGTGGCGCCGCGTTTGCGCATCGGGTGGATCGAGCCGTTCCATTCGTTGAAATTGCCCACCACCGAGACCCGCTGGGCATTGGGCGCCCAGACCGCGAAATGGGTGCCCTTCACCTTGTCGATGGTCTTGAGATGCGCGCCCAGCACCTCCCAGATCCGCCGGTGCCCGCCTTCGCCGAGAAGATATTCGTCAAGCTCCCCGATCACCGGCCAGAACCGGTACGGGTCGACGAATTCCCAGCTCACGCCTTCGTCGTTGGTGGCTTCGAGCGTGTAGGGTTTCGAGGCATCCACCGGGCCTTCGAAGAACTGCCGGCAACCGGGATGTTCCACCAGTTCCCGGGGCTTCCCGCGGCCCTGTTTCAGCACCACCGAAACCGCGCCCGGCACCCAGGCGGCAAGCTGGCCGTCCTGGGGCCCGAGCACCTTGAACGGGTCGCCGTGGCGGCCTTCCGCGATGGCCCGGGCCTCGTTGTCGGATACCCGGAAGGCCACCTCGCCGGCGGTCGCGGAAGGATGTTTGGTCATGTCTTTTCTCCGTGTCGTGATCAGAGCGCCGATCTGGCGTCCCAGATATCCTCCATGTAACCACGAATTGCACGGTCAGACGAGAAGAACCCCATCTTTGCAGTGTTGATTGCGGCCATCCGGACCCAGCGGTCGCGGTCGGCAAAGGCCTTGTCGACCTCGGCCTGGGCGCGCTGGTAGTCGGGGAAGTCGGAGGTCACCAGGAAATAATCCGAATTCCAGGTGCGGTCGACAAGCCCGTGGTAGCGGTCCGGCTGGTCGGGCGAGAACCGGCCCTCGGCGATCATCTGCAACACATCCTTCAGCGCCTGGCTGTTTTCGATCGCCTCGCGGGCATGGGAGACGTTCTTGCGCCGCTGGATCACCTCCTCCGCGTTCATCCCGAACAGGAAGAAGTTTTCCGCGCCGACGCGTTCGCGAATCTCCACATTGGCGCCGTCGAGCGTGCCGATGGTGAGCGCGCCGTTGAGGCTGAGCTTCATGTTGCCGGTGCCCGAGGCCTCCTTGCCGGCGGTGGAAATCTGCTCCGACAGATCCGCGGCCGGGATCAGCCGCTCCGCCATGGTGACATTGTAATTCGCCGGGAACACCACCTTGAGACGGCCGCGCATGTCGGGGTCGTTGTTGACGATCCGGCCGACGTCGTTGATCAGATGCACGATCTCCTTCGCCACCGCATAGCCCGGCGCCGACTTGCCGCCGAAGATCTTCACCCGCGGCACGAAATCGCCCTCCGGGTTCTTCTTGATCTCATGCCACTGGGCGATGGTCTCGAACACGTTGAGCAACTGGCGCTTGTATTCGTGGAACCGCTTGACCTGAACGTCGAAAATCGCGTCCGGGTCCGCCTCGATGCCGCATCTCTGCATCATCCAGTTCGAGGCCCGCACCTTGTTGGCACGCTTCACCGCGCCGAAAGCGTCGCGGAAGCTCTTGTCTTCCACATGCGGCACAAGCTCTTCGAGCCGGTCGAGATCGCCTTCCCAGCCCGTGCCGATGGTCTCGGTGATGAGGCCCGACAGCCCGGGGTTCGCGAGCTTCAGCCAGCGCCGGGGGGTGACGCCGTTGGTCTGGTTGACCACCCGGTCCGGGTGCAGCCGGTGCAGTTCCGGGAAAAGCTGGGTCTTCACCAGCTCGGTATGCAGCGCCGACACCCCGTTGACCCTGTGCGCCATGATGAAGGCGAGCTCGCCCATATGGACCTCATTGTTGCGCACGATCCCGACCGATGAACTGCGAATCGGATAGGCCCTGGCATGGGCACGGTCGATCCGCTCGATCAGCTGCATGTGACGCGGCAGCACCGTGCCCATCAGCCAGGTCGACCAGCGCTCCAGCGCTTCCGGCAACAGCGTGTGGTTGGTGTAGCCCAGCACCTCCTGCGAGATTTTCATCGCCGGTTCGAACGCCATCCCGTGACGGTCCATCAGCAGCCGGATGAGCTCCGGCCCCGCCAGCGACGGGTGGGTGTCGTTCATCTGGATCGACACATGCTTGTGCAGCTCCGAAAGGTCGTCATGGGCTTCGAGGTAGCGCCGCAGGATGTCCTTGATCGAAGCCGAAGTCAGCAGATATTCCTGCTTGAGGCGCAATTCCTTGCCCTGAAGCGTGGTGTCGTCAGGGTAGAGCACCCGGGTGATGGTGCGCGCCAGCGTCTCGGGAGCGGCGGCGGCAGTGTAGTCGCCACGGTTGAAGCGCTCGAGGTCAAACAGGTTGGTGGGCTTGGCGCCCCAGAGCCTCAGCGTATTGGCCCAGCGCCCCTGCCAGCCCACGACCGGCATGTCATAGGCGGTGGCGATCACGGTTTCCGCCGGATCCCAGATCGTGCGCCCGCCGCGATCGTGCAGCGCCCCCTTGAAGCGCACCGTATAGGACGCCTCGGGCCGCTCGAATTCGAACGGGTGGCGCTGGATCAGCCAGTCTTCCGGGGTTTCCACCTGGCGGCCGGTCTCGAAGCGCTGGCGGAACAGCCCGTGTTCGTAGCGGATGCCATAGCCATAGCCCGGGCAGCCCACGGTGGCCATGCTCTCCATGTAACAGGCGGCCAGCCGCCCCAGCCCGCCGTTGCCAAGCGCCGCGTCAGGCTCGTCATGGGCAACGATGTCGAAATCCTGCCCGAGATCCCTGAGCGCGCCCTCGGCGATCTCCTTGAGCCCGAGGTTGATCGCCGCGTCCTCCAGGATCCGGCCGATCAGGTATTCCATGGAAAGGTAAAAGACCCGCTTGTGATCCTCTTGCCAGGTTTTCCTGGTCGCCGCCATCCAGGGCTCGACGATCTGATCGCGCAGCGCGAACGACAGCGACAGCCGCCAGTCATAGACAGAGGCATGGCTTGGGGTCTTCCCCACGGTGTATTTCAGGTGATGCAGGATGTCCTTTCGGAAGCTCTCCCGGTTTACGGTCCTGCTGGGTAGATCTTTCACTGCCTCGCAACTCCTTAACAGACGTCCTGTCCGCGCCGCCCGCGCGACCGGAACGCAGATTAACAGTATCCTGCCGTGTTTATCGGCAACCTGGGCCCACGGTCCGCTCAAACAGAACACCCGCCCCCGCGTTCCCCATACCCGGTATTTCGGGCAAAATCGGGTCCAGCGCGTGGCGTTCGGCTGTTCTGGAAACGACACGGAGGTTATCGTTTGTTCAGTTCTCGCCCGGTTGGGCGACTGAGGGAATTTATGTGCGTGTGCTCGTGAAGAAAAGGGGTGAGATCGCTTTGCCCGCGTGCTGTGGCTCCGGTGTCGCGCCAGGGTGTGACAGGGTGTGACAGGCCACGAGGGACGCGGAAACCGGTCCTTGCCCGGATTCGGGTCTGGCCCGTCGTTTTGCGGTTGCATCCATGCCCGGTCGCGCGGTCTTCTGTCGGGGCAGGGAGGATGCCATGGCCATGAAAGCCACACCGGATTTCAATGCGCGTCTGTTCGAAATGCGCCTTGAGCGGTCGCGGGATGATCTGTTCGGAATGCTCCGGCGCCTCTACGGCCACCGGACCGACTATGAACGGTTTGCACGAGAGCTGATCGACACCCTTCGCGCCTCCTGGAACGCCCGCCCAGAACGCCTCAAATGGCGTGACATGCAGCGCGACCTCGAACCCGACTGGTTTCAGCGTCCCGGCATGAACGGCTATGTGTTCTGCATCGACCGGTTCTGCGGCACCCTCGACAAGCTGCCGCAAAAGCTCGACTATCTCGAAGACCTCGGCATTACCTGCCTGCATGTCATGCCCTGCCTGAAGCCGCGCCCCGGCGACAGCGACGGCGGATTTTCGGTGATGGATTTCCGCCAGGTCAACCCGGACCCCGGCACGATGGACGATATCGAAGCGGTCACACGCGCCTGCCACGAACGCGGCATGTCGGTCTGCATTGATCTGGTGCTGAACCATACCTCCAGCGAGCATGAATGGGCCCGCAAGGCCCGCGCGGGCGACGGGCGTTATCGTGACTATTACTTCATGTTCCCCGATGACACGGTGCCCAAGGCCTATGAGGCGACGCTGGCCGGAATCCTCCCCGGGCGCGCGCCGCGCAGTTTTACCTTTTACGAGGACATGGACCGCTGGGTCTGGACCACCTTCAACGAGCATCAATGGGATCTCAACTGGTCCAACCCGCAGGTGTTTCTCGAGATGGTGCGGGTGATGCTGTTTCTTGCCAACCGGGGGATTGACGTGCTGCGCCTCGACGCGCCGGCCTTCCTGTGGAAGCGGATGGGCACGCGCTGCCAGTCGGAACCGGAGGTCCATGTTCTGCTGCATGCCCTGCGCGCGGCAAGCCGGATCGCCGCCTCTGCGGTGATCCATCTGGAAGAGACGGTTGCCGGTCCCGCGGAGACGATCCCCTATCTCGGATGCGGCGAGCACAGCGGCAAGGAGGGCAACCTTGCCTATCACAATGCGCTGATGGTGCATTTCTGGTCGGCGCTGGCGGCACGCGATACTGCGCTGATGACCCATGTGCTCGCCAGGTGTTTCCCGCCGGTTCTGCCGAATGCCACCTATGCCACCTGTCTGCGCTGCCATGACGACATCGGCTGGGAGGTGACGGATGAAGACGCGGGCGCCGTGGGCATCTCCGGCGCTGGCCATCGTGCGTTTCTTTCGGATTTCTACGGCGGCACCTTTCCCGGCAGCTTTGCCAGGGGGGTGTCGTATCAAGCCGGTCCGCATAGCGGCGAAAGGCGGATTTCCGGCACCTGCGCCTCGCTTGCCGGGCTGGAACAGGCGCTTGAGGCCGCAAACCCGCATGAGGTCGATACCGCCATCGACCGGATCCTGATGGGCCACGCGCTGATCGCCTCCTGGGGTGGCATTCCGCTGATCAACATGGGCGACGAGATCGCGGCGCTCAACGATTACAGCTATCGCGATGGGCCGCAATACGCCTGCGACAGCCGCTGGCTGCATCGTCCGCAGATGGACTGGGAGCGCGTCGCCTCGCTCGGCGCGGCGCCGGACAGCCCGCAGGCGCGGGTACATGCCGGGATCCGGCAGATCCTCGCCCGCCGCGCCGCGGTGCCCGGCTTTCACGGCAAGGTGCCGACCGAGGTCCTCGACACCGGCCGAAAAGGCCTGTTCGCCTTCGCCCGCCGCGCCTCCACCGGGCCGGTCATCTGCGTCTTCAATTTCACCGAAGAGTGGACCGGGCTGCCGGCCTCGTGGTTTGCTTCGCATGGGGCGTCAAAATGCCACGAACTCTTGTCCGACGCGCTGGTCAAGAGCCGTGATGGCGGTGTCGCTCTGCCGCCCTATGCCCGGGCCTGGATGACCTGAGGCGCGGATTCCACGGGCGTGTTTCAGCCCACGTCAGGCTCGGGCCGCTTCGCGCGGACGTAAAGCTCCATCCGGTGGCGGACGATCTCATAGCCGAGTTCCGCCGCGATCTCGGCCTGGATCTGCTCGATCCGGTCGGAGCAGAATTCCACCACCTCGCCGGAATCGACGTCGATCATGTGATCATGATGTTCGGTTTCGGCATGTTCGAACCGCGCCGGATGACCCTCGAACTGGTGCCGCAGAATCACCCCCTGCTCCTCCAGCGCGGTGAGGGTGCGGTAGACCGTCGACAGCGAAATCCCCGGCACCTCGACCTCGGCCCGCTGCCTGAGCTCCACCGCGTCCGGGTGATCGTCGGCCGCGGCCAGCACATCAAGCAGGGCAGCGCGCTGCCGGGTGATTCTCACCCCTGCGGCGCGCAGGGCCCTTGTCAGACGCTTGGCACGTTTCTCGGTGCGGCTCATGAGCCCATTTCGCATGCAACAGGGGTATAGCGCAAGCCTCCTGCAAATCGTTTGCAACTGTACTTGACAGTTGCAAATCGTTCCTAGAAGCATGTCGCCGACAGAAACACCGGAGTATCTCATGTTTGCACGCCGCACCCTCCTTGCCCTGACCGCCGCCGCTGCCACCCTCGCAGCACTGCCGGCCTTCGCCGCCGACAAGCCCAAGGTGGCCACCACTTTCACCGTCATCGCCGATATGGCCGCCAACGTGGCCGGCGACGCAGCCGAGGTGATTTCGATCACCAAACCCGGCGCCGAAATCCACGGCTATCAGCCGACACCGCAGGATCTGATCAAGGCGCAGGATGCCGATCTCATCCTGTGGAACGGGCTGGGCCTTGAGCGCTGGTTCGAGCAGTTCTTCTCCAACCTTTCCGATGTGCCCGCCGCGGTGGTCTCCGAAGGGATCGAGCCGATGGCGATTTCCGGCGGCGAATATGACGGCAAGCCCAATCCGCATGGCTGGATGGCGCTCAGCTCCGCGCTGATCTATGTCGACAACATCCGCGACGCGATGATCGGGATCGACCCCGACAATGCCGCGACCTACGAGGCCAATGCCGAGCGTTACAAAGCGCAGATTGCCGATGTCATCGGGCCGCTGCGCGAGGCGGCGCTGGCGCTGCCCGAAGGCGACCGCTGGCTGGTCACCTCCGAGGGGGCCTTCTCCTACCTTGCCCGCGATTTCGGCCTTACCGAACTCTATCTCTGGCCGATCAACGCCGATGCCCAGGGCACGCCCCAGCAGGTGCGCGCGGTGATCGACGGGGTGCGCGCGCATGACATCCCGGTGGTGTTCTCCGAAAGCACCGTTTCCGACAAGCCCGCCAAACAGATCGCGCGCGAGACCGGCGCGGAATACGGCGGGGTGCTCTATGTGGACTCGCTCAGCGAACCCGATGGCCCGGTGCCGACCTATCTCGACCTGCTGCGCGTGACCTGCGAAACCATCGTGAACGGCCTGAAAAAATGACCCAAGGCATTCGTGCCGACGACGTGACCGTCACCTATCGCAACGGTTTCACCGCGCTCCATGATGCGAGCTTCACCGTCCCGACCGGCACGATTACCGCGCTGGTCGGGGTGAACGGCGCGGGCAAATCGACCCTGTTCAAGGCGCTGATGGGCTTCGTGCCGGTCGCCCGCGGCAGGGTCGAAATTCTTGGCCGTCCGGTGAAGGCCGCGATGAAGGCACAGGAAGTCGCCTATGTGCCACAGGCGGAGGAGGTCGACTGGTCGTTCCCGGTGCTGGTGGAAGACGTGGTGATGATGGGGCGCTATGGCCACATGGGGTTTCTGCGGATCCCCCGTGCGGCCGACCACGCGGCCGTCGACGCCGCACTCGCCCGGGTCGACATGACCGGCTACCGCCACCGCCAGATCGGCGAGCTTTCGGGCGGGCAGAAGAAGCGTGTCTTCCTTGCCCGCGCGCTGGCGCAGGACGCCCATGTGATCCTGCTCGACGAGCCCTTCACCGGGGTTGACGTGACCACCGAAGACCAGATCATCGCGCTGTTGCGCGATCTGCGCGACGAAGGCCGGGTTATGCTGGTCGCCACCCACAACCTCGGCTCGGTGCCGGAATATTGCGACCGCGTGGTGCTGGTGAAAGGCGCCGTGCTGGCCCACGGACCCACCGAAGAGGTGTTCACGCCCGACAACCTGCGCGACGCCTTCGGCGGTGTGCTGCGCCACTTCCTGCTCGAAGGCCACAAGCTTCACGAGGACGACGACCCGCGCGCGCTCGAAGTCATCACCGACGACGAACGTCCGCTGGTGATCTACGACGACCGCACCCGCACCGTGAAGGACGACAGCACCAAAGCTGACGAAACCGTGGCCGGAGGCGCTTCATGACCCTCTTGCTCGAGCCCTTCACCTATGGCTACATGACCAACGCGATCTGGGTTTCGGCCCTGGTCGGCGCGGTCTGCGCCTTCCTTTCGGCCTATCTGGTGCTCAAGGGCTGGTCGCTGATCGGCGACGCGCTGTCGCATTCGATCGTGCCCGGGGTGGCCGGCGCCTACATGATCGGCCTCCCCTTCGCCTTCGGCGCCTTCCTTTCGGGCGGTCTCGCGGCGCTCGCCATGCTGTTTCTGCAAAGCCGCTCCGGCCTCAAGGAAGATGCGGTGATCGGCCTGATCTTCACCGCCTTTTTCGGCCTCGGCCTGTTCATGGTGTCGCTGAACCCGATGGCGGTCTCGATCCAGACCATCATCATGGGCAACATCCTCGCGATCACCCCAGGCGACACGCTTCAGCTCGCGATCATCGGCGGCGTCTCGCTGGTGGTGCTGCTGGCCAAATGGCGCGACCTGCTGGCGGTGTTCTTCGACGAAGCCCATGCCCGCTCCATCGGCCTCAACGCCACCGCGCTCCGGGTCACCTTCTTCACCCTGCTCGCCGCCTCCACCGTGGCCGCGATGCAGACCGTGGGGGCCTTTCTGGTGATCGCCCTCGTGGTGACCCCCGGGGCCACCGCCTATCTGCTCACCGACCATTTCCCGCGGCTCATCACCCTGTCGGTCGCCATCGGCGCGATCACCTCCGCAGTGGGCGCTTATGTGAGCTATTTCCTCGACGGCGCCACCGGCGGGGTGATCGTGGTGCTGCAAACCGTGCTGTTTCTCGCGGCTTTCGTCTTCGCCCCGACCCACGGCACCCTCGCCGCGCGCCGCCGCGCAAAGGCCGCGCTGGCCAACCCGAAGGAGGCCGTGTGATGGACGCATTGATCGCCCCTTTCGCCTTCCCCTTCATGCAGAACGCCTTTCTGGTCACGGCGCTCATCGCCCCGGCGGCGGCGATGCTCTCGTGCTTCATGGTGCTGAAAGGCTGGTCGCTGATGGGCGACGCCACCTCTCACGCGGTGTTTCCCGGGGTGGTCCTGGCCTATGTTGCAGGGATCCCGATCATCGTCGGCGCCTTCCTCGCCGGCATGGCGATGGCGCTGGGCGCGGGCTTCATCCAGGAGAACACCCGGGTGAAACAGGATACCGTGCTCGGCGTGGTCTTTGCCGGCATGTTCGCCCTCGGCGTGGTGATCTACACCCAGATCGAGACCGATGCCCATCTTGACCATATCCTGTTCGGCAACATGCTGGGGGTCGGCGCGGGCGATCTGTGGACCTCCGGCCTCATCGCCGCCACGGTGACGCTTCTGCTCCTCGTCTTCTGGCGCGATCTGCTGGCCCACAGCTTCGACCCGATCCAGGCCCGCATGATCGGCCTGCGTACAGGCCTGCTGCACTACGGCCTGCTGACCGCGCTGTCGGCCACCATCGTGGCAATGCTGTCTTCGGTGGGGATCATCCTTGCGATCGCCTTCCTGATCGCCCCCGGCGCCATCGCCTTCCTGCTCACCCGCCGCTTCACGGCGATGCTCGCCATGGCCGTTGTGGTGGCGGAAGTTGCGGGTTTCGCGGGGATCTACGCCAGCTTCTGGCTCGACAGCGCGCCCGCGCCGACCATCGTGCTGATCCTCACCGCGATGTTCCTCGCCGCCTTCGGCCTGCGCGAATGGCGGGTCTGGCACGCGTGACGCACCCTGGGCGGGCGCGGGCCGGTGGCGAATATCAGTGGATCAGTTCAGGGCGTGCGGTAACTGCCGCGCGCCCTATAGCGTTTGGCGAAATACCTGACACAAAGAGCATCGCCTGACGCGTTGAAACCTCTGATTTCAGGCAGTGTCAGGTGATACAGGTTTTCGCATGACGCTCTATTTCACCAGAACCAGATGCGGCTTTTCCGCGCGCTCGGGCTGCGGCTGCAACGGACAGGCGCTCGGCCGCCCGATCGGACAAGCGGCAGCGCCCGCTTTCCCCCTTGCCTTCAGGCAGAGCTCCAGCAGTCCGGTGAGCCCTTCGGCCTTTTCGGCTACGGCCGCGCATTCTTCCGGCCCGATCCGCTCGGCAACACAGGCCAGCGCCGCTCCCGGGGCATGAGTCGTGGCACCCGCAAGGCGGGCAAACCAGATCTCGTCCGGCGTCAGCCACGAGGTGTCCGGCGGATTGGTGGTGAGTTTCGGCCGGGCCGCCACCTCAAGCGCCTCGAACAGCCCTTCGAACGCCCTGACGACGCAAACGCCATGGGCCGCGCCGAACTGAATCGGCGCCGCAAGCCGGATGGTCTCGCGGTGCACATCGCTCCAGGACCACATCCTGAGCAGACGCAGCGCGTGGGTTTCGACCGGCCCCAACGCATCGAGCGACGCGAAATCGCCCCCTCCGGGAGCGCCAGGCGGAAGAGCGTGAAGGTTCATTTGGTCAGGATCAGCTTGCCGGCGCGGGTGATCATCAGGGTATAGACCTTGTCATCGAGCCGGATATGAGCCTGCTTGCCGCCCTCCGTCAGGCTCCGCGCGTCATGCGTCGGGCGGCCAGTGCCAACTTCGGCTTCGCTATGGTGGATTCCATCACTCATGTTCTCGCTTCCCTCATTCCGCATCGCGTCCCGCGCCCATTCCAATCTGACCGCGTCCACGAGCTCGCCCAATTCTGCCAGGTATTCCAACTCGGCGATGTCGAACCGGCCCGCCCGGTGCTCCCCGGGGGTGGTCATCCGAGAAAGCGTTCTCACCTCCCTTTCCTCCGGAGCGATTCAGCAGGGGCCGTAGCTGTCTCAAACCTGACAGAAATACTCAGGTGAATCAATTCCAAATTTCTGCGGGAAGAGGCCGGCACCGCACCGACACATCCGGCCCGCCGGGGGCGGGCCGTTCAGCTTTGCGAATGATCCCGACAGACGCCTGTGCCTGCCGCGCGGGCGCTCACAGGTGATGCCGGAGCCCATCGCAGAAGAAGGCGTTGAGATGGTCCATCAGCCCGCGTGCGGGACCGTCGGCCAGCGAGTAGCGTTTCGACTTCCCCGCGCGCTCGAAGCGCACCAGCCCGTCGTGACGCAGCCGGGCGAGATGGCTCGACACCAGCGGCTGAGACATGTCGAGCAGGCTCTGGAGTTCGGACACCGTCTTGCTCCCGTCAGCCAGGTGACTGAGCACCATCAACCGGCCGGAATGCCCAAGCGCCCGCATCAGCGACGACACTTCGAAAGCGACAGGCTCCAGCGAATCTGCCGTGCTCCGGGCGAGCGGTTGGGCCCTGGCGGGTTCGAGTGCGATCTGGAATGTCATCTCGTAGCCTTTCCTGTTGGGCTTCCCGCCAGGCAGCTACCCGGCGGGCCGCATGGCGCGGTGTTCTGCATGGAGGCCCTCTTCGGCATCCCGAAGGGCGTCCTGGATGAGGTCGGCCAACCCGCGGACGGCCTCGAGAAGCATCGCCGGGTCGTTGCCCTCGCAGAGCATCAGCGCATCGGCGTGGGCGGCACTGCGGGCGCCGCGGGAGGTGGCCTTCAGCATGTTGGCGAGGCGGCGTTCGTCGTCGGACAGAAACGCGGAACAATGCTCGCAATCGGGATTGGAAAACCGGAATCCCGAAACGCGCGCGCCGCGCAGGCACTGAACCATCGCAAAGACCGCAACACCAAGGCCCGGCGCAAGGCGCTTCGGCCAGACGGCGTGGGCCACTCCAAAGGCACGAATCCAACCCTGACTTTCGGGCCGGGCGAGGCTCTGCATGAAATGGCGCGCGATTGTCAGCACGTTTTGCTCTGTGGGTGACAGCCCTGCGTCGGCGACGCGAAGACCACCGGGCGGATGGTGATGAGAGCCGTTTGGCTGATCGCCTTCCATCTTTGCCCTTTCTTTAGCGAAACAGACCAAGGCACCGTCCTGCGCGTGCGCCCGCCCCTCTCGAAACCGGACGAATCCCGATGCCCTGGTCTGTTCGTTTTCCGGAAAAGCGGCCCGACCCTGGCGAAGGGAGTTGCTCAAGACCGTTCGCGCTTTCCCGAAACTGGTGTTCTACGTGATCGCTGGCTTTCAGCTCGCTATTGCTGATGTCCTATCTGACAGTTTTAGTCAAGTTTGGCAACCCGGAATTTCGACTATGCGGAAAATTGCTCAGGCGAACACTGCGGCCGGGTCGAAAGGTGCCGGCGGTCCGGGGCATTGGCAAGAATCGCAGAACGGCTGTCTGCCGCGCAGGATGGCGTGCGGGGAGAAGATGTTTCGACGCTTCCAGGACAAGATACCGCTGGTGGCGGGCCGGACCCGCGCGGCTGGAAGCAGAGGTCTTCGGACAGGATTCGAACACGGCCTGAAGCGCCGGGTATTGGTAAACCGTTTGTTTCCGCCTGACGGCAATATTGGCGTGGGCGAATCTGGCGCCCGCGACTACAGTGCCCGCTTAGGGGTCTGTTAAGTTTAACGGGGTGGGGATGCCGATGTCACGGCAGGCAGTCATTGATCGGATTATTGCGTTTTCGCTTGAGGAGTTGTCGTCAGGCAACGATTCGCGGCGACGCGGGCTTGTGCGTCATATCTGTCTGCGCTGGCCGGAAGCGCCGGCGTTGTCGGTGGTCTTCGCGATGACTTCGGCGGCAGCGACGCTTGAGGACAACATCAGACGCGATGCGGATGCAACAGAGGTTGCACCCTTGGCCTACCGGCTCGCGGCGATTCTGGCGGCAGATATTTTCGCAGTCGAGAGCATCGGACAGAGGCCGGCAACGGCGCAGGATTTGCTGCATTTCTGGCGGCGGGTCGACAGCTATTTCCTCGACATCTGAGCCAACGACCGGTCCGGCGCCGTAGCGGATGCAGCGCCGGCAGTGCTGTGCCACCACAATTGACAATATGTGAACAGAATATAAACAGAGACGCGCCGGTTCCGCTGCTCGCCGTCTAACCAACTGTTTTTCAACCCGGAAAATGCTTTTCCATTAGTCCAGTATTCCGGACTAATGGACTGCGCAAAACAGCCCGTGACAGCCGGCGTCAAAGCCCTCCCGTCCCCGTCTCACACCATCTGGATCACGTCCTTGTCGATCGCCAGCATATAGCCGCGACGCGCGATCGTGCGCACCAGCACTTCCGACAACAGCTGGTTGCCGAGCCCGTCGCGCAGCCGTTTGATGCGCATGGCGCCGGCCGATTCGTCGCAATCGGCGGCCTGCTTGCCGGAGATCAGCGCCTCGAGCTCCGCGCCGCTCAGCACATCGTCATCCATTCGCGCTTCGGCAAGCACGGCAAGCGTTTCGATGGCCGATTCAGTGAGCGAAAACGCCATGTTGTTAAGATAGACCGCCCGTTCCTCGCGACTGACGATAAGCTGATTTACCGTAATCCCTGCACGTTCGATCTCGCCCATCCGCCGGTTCAGGGCGATTATGGTGAGCAGCAATCCGAGCGCGGCGATGAGCATCGCGGTTGCAAACACCAGCAGCACGAAAATCACCACCCGGTAGCTCGCCAGCGTATCCGAAAATGCCGTGCCGGACTGGGCGAGGATCTCCAGAAGCCGGATTTCCGCCTCGCTGGTCAGGTCGTTTTCCACGAAAATCCGTTCGACCCGGTTGTTGAAGGCGTCGGCATCGGGGAGATTGATGAACAAGAACGCCGCCGCCAGCGCGAGAATCAGCACGACCGACACCGTGCCGGTCAGCGCGACCCGCGTGCCGGTTGCCCGCGCCTCAGTAACGGAGGAAGAATGAACCGGCATTTGCCCTCCTTTGCTCGTCGCCGAGGCCCGCTGCGCCGAAGGTTGATACAACACTCAGCAGCTTCCATCCGTCAGCGGCGATCCGGGAGGCAATCTCCTGTTTGACGGCCTGCGGTTTTCCGCAAACCCCATCGGCCAGTTCGATCACCCCGTAATGCAGCTGCAACGGGTCATCCCGTTTTGCCTTGTAGTCGGCATAGCAGTCAGCGGCGGCGGGGTGGCCGGCGAGTGCAAAAAGGGCCATGAGCCCGCATATGGCAATGTCCTGTCTCATGGGCAGAAGACTGCGCGTCCGCTCCGCGATATTCAATATCCTTCGGCCAAAACCCGCCTGTTATCCCCTAACAGCCCCGTGTTATTGCCTGTCTTTGGGGTCCGGGCGCAATCTTTTCCCGTACCCCATGCGTCTTGATGAAAGGCGCCAGCAGAAAGGGCAAGACATGAACCGGATCATCGGGTCGTTCTCCAGGAAGACGATTGCAGCGGCGCTTGCCGGGGCCATGGCCATGACAGCGGCCACCGCCCAGCCCGCAAGCGCAAAAGAGGACAAGACCACGGAGGCCATTGTCGCCGCGACGGTGTTCGGGCTGATGGCGGCCGCGATCATCGCTTCGAAGCACAGGGACAAGCACTCCACCCCCTCTGCCTCCCCGTCGTTTCCCCAGTTTCCGTCACGCCCGGGCCGGCTTCCGGGGGAATGCCGGTTCGAAGTGACCGACGGGCCCAACCGCGGCTCCTGGTACGGGCATGAGTGCCTGGTGGCGGCTTACAACGACTGGCCGACGCTTCCCGAGCGCTGCGAACACTGGGTCCAGTTGCCGCGGTGGCGTCAGGATGTGCTGGCCTACAACGCGCAATGCCTTGCCCAATCCGGCTTCCTGCAACGCTAGCTAGGCAGCCCTCCCTCCGTTTCAAAGGTCTTCATCGGGCAGACGCGCGGCTTCCCGCAGATTCCTGCCGCGCGGTCTCGTGGGGTGGCGGGCTTGCCTCCTTTGCCTGCCACCCCCGTAGGCTGCCTGCTGCCCGCTTGCACAGGGCCGGTTGATGGGCGATCCATGAGGCATGGACAAACCGCTCCCCGACTACAGTTTCGAAGCGGCGGCCCGTGCCGGGGGCGCGGGCCGTGTGGCCGGGGTTGACGAGGTCGGCCGTGGGCCGCTCGCCGGCCCGGTGACCGCCGCCGCCGTGGTGCTCGACCCCGAAAACATCCCCCCCGGTCTCGACGATTCCAAGAAGCTCACCAGACGCCGCCGCGAAGCCCTGTTCGACGCGATCATGGAGAGCGCCGAGGTGGGCGTTGCCCATGCCTCCGTGGAAGAGATCGACCGCCACAACATTCTGCGCGCCGCTCATATCGCGATGCTTCGAGCCGTCGCCGCGCTGCCCTCCGCTCCCGATCACCTGCTGATCGACGGCAACATGGTGCCGAACGGCTGCACTGTTTCCGCAGTCGCAATAGTGAAAGGCGACAGCAAATCCCTGTCGATTGCCGCCGCTTCGATTGTTGCAAAAGTGATACGTGATCGGTTGATGGTGGATTTGGCGCAACAGCATCCCGGATATGGCTGGGAAACAAATGCGGGGTATCCATCAAAAAGCCACATTTCGGCACTTCAACGTCTCGGTGTAACCCCACACCATAGGCGTTCGTTCAAGCCCGTGCACAATATCTTGTATCAAGAAAAAATCCAAACCCCTGATTCAAAAAAGAATTTGACGCCGAATCGCCTTTGACTCATCCTGTGGATAACTTTTGAGCGCGGCAGATGCGCTGAGAGAAAGAGCGCAGAAAGCGCCGAGGGACAGAGGCAGTCAGATGACAAAACACATGAAGGTGGCGGTCCCGGACCTGCCGCTCAACCAGATCCTTGATGGCGATTGTATCGACGTGATGAACAATCTGCCCGCCGAGAGCGTGGATCTGGTGTTCGCCGACCCGCCCTACAATCTCCAGCTCAAGGGCGATCTGCACCGGCCGGACAATTCCAAGGTCGATGCCGTCGACGACCATTGGGACCAGTTCGACAGCTTCCGCCGCTACGACGAATTCACCCATGCCTGGCTCGCCGCCGCCCGCCGCCTGCTCAAGCCCAACGGCGCGATCTGGGTCATCGGCTCCTATCACAACGTCTTCCGCATGGGCACCGAGTTGCAGAACCAGGGGTTCTGGATCCTCAACGACGTGATCTGGCGCAAGTCCAACCCGATGCCCAACTTCCGCGGCAAACGGCTGACCAACGCCCATGAGACCCTGATCTGGGCGTCGAAAACCGAAGCCTCCCGGCCGACTTTCAACTACGAAGCCCTGAAGGCGCTCAACGAAGGGGTGCAGATGCGCTCCGACTGGATGTTGCCGATCTGCACCGGCCATGAGCGGCTGAAGGATGAAAACGGCGCCAAGGCCCATCCGACCCAGAAGCCCGAAGCCCTGTTGCACCGTGTGCTTGTCGGCACCACCCATCCGGGCGACGTGGTGCTCGACCCGTTCTTCGGCACCGGCACCACCGGCGCGGTCGCGAAGATGCTGGGCCGCGAATATATCGGCATCGAGCGCGAAGCCGCCTACCGCGCGGCGGCGAAAAAGCGTCTCGACAGGATCCGCAAGTTCGACAAGGAGGCGCTGACTGTCTCCGCCTCCAGACGCGCCCAGCCGCGCGTGCCCTTCGGCCAGCTGGTCGAGCGCGGCATGCTGCGCCCCGGCGAAACCCTCGTCAGCCCGCGTGGTGCCATCGCCAAGGTGCGCGCCGACGGCACGCTGATCGCCGGCGAGGCCAGGGGCTCGATCCACCAGGTCGGCGCCGCGCTGGAAAGCGCGCCCTCCTGCAACGGCTGGACCTACTGGCATTTCAAACGCGACGGCAAGCGTGTGTCGATCGACGTGCTGCGCCAGCAGATCCGGGCTGAAATGACCTGAACACCAGTTACCGCCTGTGCCTGTGGCCACAACCACGGCACCAGACTTGGAGCCCCGCCCTTGTGGCGGGGCCTTTTTTGCCATGTCCGGCGGTCAGCGGATCTCGGGCAACGGCAGGGTACCGTTCCTGTAGGGGCCCCAATCGGTGATCTCGGGGTAATGCAGCCGGCGCCACTGCCGCACCCGCTTGTTCATCACCCGCCGCCAGACCGGCGGCACCATCGCCACGAACCCCATGGCGGTATAGCCGAAGGGCAGCTGCGGGGCTTCGGCGTCCGGGTAGGTCTGGAGCAGCGGATAGCGCCGGGCGGGCTTGTAATGGTGGTCGGAATGGCGCTGGAGGTTGATCAGCAGCCAGGAGGTCATGCGGTGGTCGGCATTCCAGGAATGATGCGGGCGGACAGGCTCGTAACGTCCGTCGCCGAGGTATTTCCGGGTCAGCCCGTAATGCTCCACATAATTGGTCATCTCCAGCTGCCAGATCGCCACCAGCGCCTGAAAGGCAAACAGCCCGACGCCCTCCCAACCGCCGGCCGCAAAAGCCCCCGCGAGCGCCAGCGCCTGCAACGCACCGTAGCGCCAGAACGGGTTCCTGCGGTCGAACGGCCCCTTGCCGCGCCGCGCCAGCATCGCCTTTTCCGCGTTCCAGGCCGAGGGCAGCCCGGTCGCGGCCACGCGGAAGAAAAACCGGTGGAATCCCTCGTTGTACCGCGCCGTCACCCCGTCGCGCCGGGTGCCGACCCAGGGGTGATGCACCAGCAGATGCTCAGTGCGGAAATGGCTGTAGAGCACGGTGGCAAGCAGAAGGTCGGCGAGCCAGCGTTCACCACGGTTCGGCTGGTGCATCAGCTCGTGGGCATAGACAATGCCAATCGACCCCGAAAGCACGCCGATTCCAAAGACCACCCCCAGCCGCTCCCAGCCGGTGAGATCGGTGCCATGGGTCACCGCCCAGATCGCGCCGTAGATCGTCAGCAGTTGAACCGGCAGCCAGATCCAGGTGATGAACCTGTACCAGAGCAGGGCGCTTTCTGGCGTGTCCGGGTCCGGATTTTCGCTGTTCTTGCCGACAACGGCATCGAGCAGCGTATAGAGCCACCATGCCCCCGCGGGCGGCAGCAGCATCGCCCAGCCGCCATAGGTGAGCGAAAGCGCCACCAGTGGCAGCAGCAGCAGCGACACCCAATAGGGCAGCGCGTTGCGGAATTTGGCGACTTCTGCGGCGGGGATCATTGGCGGCCTCCTCGGACGCCTGCGCGGGCGGCCGTCGGCTCAACGGCCCTTATCCAGCGCGGGGCGCGCGAGAGCATAGGCTTTCCGCATGACGGTTGGCAAGTCGGACGGCCTGAAGGCGGTGTGAAACGCCCCGCGCGCCGGGGTGCAGTTTATCGGCAGGATCGCGATGCGCACCGCGAGACGCAGGTGGAAATGGGTAAAGGTATGGCGCGCCTCTTCGCCGAGATCGCGCCACTCGGCCTTGACGGGGGGCAGATCCTCCGGGATCTCCCCCCAGACACCTCCGGGCCAGCCGAGGGTGCCGCCGAGCAGACCTTTGTCGGGGCGGCGTTCGAGCAACCACGCCCCGTCTTCACGCCGCGCAACATAGGCGATGCCACGGCGGGTGGGCTTCGGTTTCTTCGGGGCGCGCGCGGGCAAGGCGGCGGCAATCCCGGCCTTGCGCGCGGCACAAGCCTCCCGCCAGGGGCAGATCCCGCAGGCCGGGTTCTTCGGTGTGCAGATCGTCGCGCCAAGGTCCATCACCGCCTGGGCATAATCCCCGGGACGCGACAAATGCGTCACTGATCCGGCCTTTTCGCGAAGGTCCGGCTTGGCCCCGGGCAGCGGCGCCTCCACCCGGAACAGCCGCGCCATCACCCGTTCGACATTGCCGTCAACCACCGTTTCCGGCCGGTCAAAGGCAATCGCGGCAATGGCGGCGGCGGTATAGGGGCCGATGCCGGGAAGCGCCTGCAACCCTTCAGCGGTGTCGGGAAACACCCCGCCAAGTTCCCCCGCAACCAAGCGGGCGCATTTCAGCAGATTGCGGGCGCGGGCGTAATAGCCGAGCCCGGCCCATTCGCCCATGACGCGCGCGTCCTCCGCCGCCGCGAGCGCGCCCACATCGGGCCAAAACCTGCGAAACCGGGTGTAATAGTCTCTGACCGCGGCCACGGTGGTCTGTTGCAGCATCACCTCCGAGAGCCAGACCGCATAAGCATCGGGCCGCACGCCCGCGCGCCGCTCGGCAGGGCCGACACGCCAGGGCAGCACCCGGGCATGGACGTCATACCAGGCGAGCAATGCGCGGGCCAAACCCTCGGTGTCACGCATGTTTTATCCCCCGGCTCCGGTTTGAAGTGGCACAGCCGCCGTTCGGCCCTTAATATCGTCCCGCATCGAGGAGAGACCAGTGGCCCCAGCCAAGCAAAAGGGCAAGCCCGCGCCGAAGCCCGCGAAACGCCGCAAGCGCGGTTTCGAGCGCACGTCGAGCCTGCTGACCGCGCGGATTCGCGAAGCCGGCGAAGCGCGGGGCTTTGCGGTGACCCGGGTCCTCACCCGTTGGGAGGAGATCGCCGGCGCCGACACCGCCCGCATCGCCCGCCCGGTGAAGGTGAGCTACGGCCGCGAAGGTGGTTTTGGGGCCACGCTGGTGCTGCTCACCACCGGCGCCAACGCGCCGATGCTCGAAATGCAGAAGGAACAGATCCGCGCGCGGGTCAACAGTGTCTACGGCTATGCCGCGATCAGCCGCATCCGCATCACCCAGACCGCGCCGGAGGGCTTTGCCGAGGGTCAGGCACAGTTCACCCGTCCGCCGAAGCCCCGCACCCCCGCCCCCGATCCGGCGCTGGCCGCTCGGGCCACCGAAGCGACGGCCGGGGTGGGCGATCCCGGTCTCCGCGCGGCACTCGAAAAGCTCGCGCATAACGTCTTCTCCCGCCGCGCCAAGGCGGCCGATTGAAAGGGTATACATATGAACCGCTTCCTTCCCCTGATTGCCCTCCTTGCCGCGATCGCGGCCGGTGGCGCCTGGGTGTTCAGCCAGCAGAGCGAAAGCGCCGTCGGGCTGATAACACCGGCGCTGGCCGAGAGCGAGGCGACCGATGCTGGCGACATCCTGCCCGACCATGTGCTGGGCGACCCGGACGCGCCGGTCACGCTGATCGAATATGCCTCCTTTACCTGCGGGCATTGCGCGAGTTTCCACAAGGATCAGGCGAAACGGCTGAAAGAGGATTATATCGACACCGGCAAGGTGAGGTTCATTCACCGCGAAATCTATTGGGACCAGTTCGCGCTCCGCGCCGGGCTGCTGGCCGCCTGCGGCGGCGAGATGCGTTACCAGGGGATTGCCGGGCTGCTCTACGAACAGCAGCGCGACTGGATCGGGTCGGGCGAGCCGGACGAGATCATCGAAAATCTCGTGACCCTCGGCAAGGTCGCGGGGCTCACGGAAGAGGATGCGCGCGCCTGCATCGAGCTGGAGAACAACGACATGGTCGGCAAGCTGATCGCCACCTTCCAGCACCACGCCGAGGCCGACGGCATCCGCGCCACGCCGACGCTGGTGATCAACGGGGAGGTGCATATGAACATGGATTATGATGACCTCAAGGCGTTGATCGACACGAAACTGGCAGCGGCGGAATAAGCCTCAGGATAGCAGCGCATCCAGCGGCGCCCAGTCTGCCGGTTCGAGCCGGACCGGCAGGCTCAGCACCTTGCGCCGGAAGGCGGGCGGAAGGCGCACGGCGTCCTTCTCGGTGGTCACCAGTTGTGCCCCGGCGCTGCGGGCCTCGGTGTCGAGACGGGTGAGCAGGGCAGGCGTCATCTCCTGATGGTCGCTGAGCGCCTGGGCGCGGATGAGATTTGCCCCGAGCCCGCGGAGGGTCGCGAAAAACCGCTCCGGCGCGCCGATCCCGGCAAAGGCCACCACATCGAGCCCCTGCCAGTCCATTCCGGTGGGCAGGGGGGCGAGATCGGCAGCAAGTATCGGACAGGGAACCCGGGCGCCCCAGGTTTTGGCAAAGGCCCTCTGGGCCCTGGCCGGGCCGACGCCGATCAGCAGATCGACCGCCGCGAGCCCGGTCGCGAGGCGCTGACGCAGCGGCCCGAGCGGCCAGGCAAAGCCGTTTCCGAAGCCGGCCTGGGCGTTTTCCACAGCGATCATGGCATGGGGCTTCACCGGCGGGTCGAGTGTCTTCGCATCGAGGACAATCGCTGCCGCGCCTGTGTTACAAGCCATGTGCAAACCTTCGGTGAGATCCGCCGCAGCCCAGGTGGGGGCAAAAGCCGCGATCAGCAGCGGGTCGTCGCCGACCTCGCGGGGCTGATGGCGGCCTTCGTCGATCCGCAACGGTGCGCCGGGGCCGGAGGTGACCACATGGACCTTGCGCCCCTTCATCGCGAGGCGCTGGGCCAGGGCGATGACCGCAGCGGTCTTGCCGGTACCGCCGAGAGAGAGCGAGCCTACCGCGATCACCGGAACCGGCAGCGTTTCGCGGCTGCCAGGGGCGGTGCGAGGGGTACGGCACCCGGGGGCGAGCGGACCCAGCAGCCGCAACAGGGGCCCGGGCGGTCGGGTCCAGAATGCCGGTTTCACGTCAGGACACCGCGGTCGTCGAACGCATCGAGTGTGAGGGCGACGATCCGGTCGGTGGCTTCTGCCCCGGCGGTGGTGAGTTCCCAGGCCGCGGTGGCCATCGCCGCGGCCATGTCGGGGGCGAGCAGGAATTCAACCGCATGGGCCAGGCTGGCGTGATCGCTGACAGCGCGGGCGGCACCAGCACTGCGGAGCCGCTCATAGCTTTCCGCCCAGGGGCCGACATGCGGACCGAACAGCACCGCTGAGCCGAGCGCCGCAGCGGCAAACGGGTTCTGCACCGCGCGCGAATGTTCGCCCGCCAGGGTTCCGCCCATCACCGAAATTGGTGCGAGGCGATACCAGAGGCCAAGCTCCTCGGGCAGATCGGCCACAAAAACCTCGATCCCCGGTTCCGGCTCGTCGTCGCGTGAGCGCAACCCGATTGCCCAACCTTCGGCTTCCAGCCTTTCGGCCAGCGCCGGGCCGTCTGCGGGGTCTTCGGGATGCAGAACCAGCAGCAGCCGGTGTGCCCGGCGCATCGCCTGCCGATGCGCCCCGATCACCGCGTCCACCTCGCCCCGGGTCACCCCTGCCGCAAGCCAGACCGGCCGTGCCGCGAGCAGTCCGGCCAGCGCGTCGCGTTCGGCTTCGCTGCAGGGCAGCGGCGAACTCCCGGTCTGGAGAAAACCAAGCGTCTCGATCCGTTCTGCGGGCAGACCCAGCGCTTTCAGCCCTTCGGCGGCAAGGGTGTCACCGGCAATGACAAAGGCGAAACGCTTCAGAAGCGCGCGCCGCTGTCCCGGCATCCAGCGCCATCCCGTGCGGTCAGGCACGCGGGCGTCGACCAGGAACAGCGGAACGCCTGCCCTGTCGACGGCGGTGATCAGCGTGGTCTCGAGCGTGGACCCGGCCCAGATACAGACATCTGGCCGCCAATGGTCGAGAAAAAGCGAGACAGCGTGAGGCATCGGGTCGGGCACAGGCTGCACTGCGGTGCCCTGTGGCAACCGCGCGGCGAGCAACTCGTCCGGACCGCGCCGGGCAACGGTGACAAGAATGGCAATGTCGTCGCGTTCCACATGAAGCTGTTCGATCAGGTTGGGAATTCCAAGCGCCTCCCGCTCACTGCCGACATGCAGCCACAGGAGCGGCCCTTCCGGACGTTGGGCAGGCGCGGGGTCGACCGTTTCAGTGCCGGGACTGCCCTTGCGAGCCTTCCCCGCAAACAGGCCGAAACCGGCTCCCTGACCGCGACTCATCGTCCGGTCTCCTCACCGCATCTCGCCTGCCGCCAGCCGGGGCCTGACATTGATTTCCCCTGGATTCCTGCATTGGGTCACAGGCAGGTTAATAGAGCCGAAGGGCTGCGAAAAGGGTGCGGAGGGCGATCAGCCGATCGCGGTCGCCTCGTAGCCGGCGGCCTTGATCGTTTCGAGAACCTCGGCCGGTTCCAGCACACTGTCGACCGCAACCTCGCGGGCCTCCATGTCAAACGCAAGCTCGGCGCCGCCATCGGCCTCCAGCAGCGCGTCTTCGATCTTCGCCTTGCAATGGCCGCAGCTCATCTCGGGAACGGAATACCGGCTCATCTCGTCTCTCCTGTGTCTGGCTTTCGAGCTATGATGCCGCCCGCCCCCCGTCAACGGCAAAACGCCGCGAGGCGGCGCCGCCCGCTTGACCCGGCGCAGTTCGGGCGGCATCCCGGAGGGGCGAACAGGGAGGCTTCCATGAACGATCTCACGCTGCAAGTCGAAGGCATGAGCTGTGCCGTCTGCGTCGGCAAGGTGCAACGCACGCTGGAAGAGCTGCCTTTCGTGGGCAATCCGAGCGTCAACCTGGCGATGGAAAGCGCACAGCTTTCGCTCGACGATCCGGGCGATGTGGGCCGGGTGGCCGAAGCGCTGGCCCATGCGGGTTATCCTGTGGTGATCGACCGGATGGAGCTTGCGCTCGACGGGCTGGTGGACGCCGCCGCGGTGGCGCGCGCCGAAGCCGCGCTTGCGGCGCTGCCGGGGGTGATCGAGGCGAAGGTCAACCTCGCGACGGAAGCCGCGACGGTAAATGTCGCCGCCGGGACCGTGCCTCCCTCCGGGCTGGTCGAGGCGCTGGCGGCGGCCGGCTTTGCCGCCCATCTGCGCACCGGCTCGGGTCAGGCGCAGGCCGAGCGCCGCGCCGCGGAGATCCGCCGTCTCGGCTGGCACACGCTGGGGGCGGCGCTGCTGGCGGCACCGGTCTTCATCATGGAGATGGGCGGCCATGTCTATCCGCCGTTTCACGGCTGGCTGATGCAATTCATGACCCATCCGCAGATGATGCTGCTGGCCTTCCTGCTCACCACCGCGGTGATGGTGGGGCCGGGGCGCCGGTTCTACACCAAAGGCATCCCGGGGCTTCTGCGCGGCGCGCCGGACATGAACGCGCTGGTGGCGATGGGCACGCTCGCGGCCTGGAGCTACTCGACCCTCGTGGTCTTCCTGCCCGGGATCTTCCCCGCCGGCACCGGCCATGTCTATTTCGAGAGCGCCGCGGTGATCGTGGTGCTGATCCTGTTCGGCCGCTGGATGGAGGCCCGCGCGAAAGGACGCACCGGGGCCGCGATCCATGCGCTGATGAACCTCACGCCGAAAGTGGCGCGGGTGGAGCGCGATGGCGAAATCCGCGACATTCCGACCGCTGAAATCCAGCCCGGCGAGGTGATCGTGCTGCGTCCGGGCGAGGCGGTGGCGACCGACGGAGTGGTGTTGAGCGGCGACTCCTATGTCGACGAAAGCATGGTCACCGGCGAGCCGGTGCCGGTCGCCAAGGCCCCGGGCGCCGAGGTCACCGGCGGCACGGTCAACACCACCGGCGCGCTCCGCATCGAGGCGACCCGCGTCGGCGCCGATACCACGCTGGCCCAGATCGTCCGCCTCGTCGAACAGGCGCAGACGGCGAAGCTCCCGATCCAGTCGCTGGTCGACAAGGTCACCCGCTGGTTCGTTCCCGGGGTGATGACGATTGCGGCTCTGACCTTCCTCGTCTGGCTGGTGGTCGGCCCGCAACCGGCGCTGGCGCTGGCGCTGGTGGCCGGTGTCAGCGTGCTGGTGATTGCCTGTCCCTGCGCGATGGGGCTGGCCACGCCGACCTCGATCATGGTCGGCACCGGACGCGGCGCCGAGCTTGGGGTGCTGTTCTCCAAGGGCGATGCGTTGCAGATCCTCGAAGGCGTCCGGCTCGTGGCTTTCGACAAGACCGGGACGCTGACCGAAGGCCGCCCGGCGCTGTCGGAACTGATGCTCGCCGACGGCGCCGACGAGGCGGAGGTGCTGGCGCTGGTAGCCGCGGCCGAAGCGCAGTCGGAACACCCGATCGCCCATGCGATCGTCGAGGCCGCGAAACAGCGCGGGCTGACGCTCCCCGATCCCGGCAAGGTCCGGGCGATCCCCGGCTACGGGGTGAAGGCCGAGATCGGCGGCCGCACTGTGCTGGTGGGCGCCGAACGCCTGCTCGCCCGCGAGAAGGTCCAGCCCGGCGCGCTGACAGAGGCCGCGGCCAAACGCGCCACCGAAGGCAAGACCACCCTCTATGCCGCCATCGACGGGGGCGCGGTTGCGGTGATCGCGGTCGAAGACCCGGTGAAACCCACCACCCCCGCCGCCATCGCCGCGCTGCATGCGATGGGGCTCGAAACCGCGATGATCACCGGCGACAGCCAGGCCGCGGCAGATGCCATCGCCCGCGAGCTCGGCATCGACCATGTGACCGCCGACGTGCTGCCCCGCGGCAAGGTCAGGGCGCTCGAAACCCTGCGCGAGGCCCATGGGCCCATAGCTTTCGTCGGCGACGGCATCAACGACGCCCCGGCACTCGCTGCGGCCGACATCGGCCTCGCCATCGGCACCGGCACCGATGTCGCCATCGGCGCGGCGGATGTGGTGCTGGTCTCGGGCGAACTCACCGGCGTCGCCACGGCGATCCATCTGTCGAAGAAGACCATGCGCAACATCCGCCAGAACCTCGGCTGGGCCTTCGGTTACAATATCGTGCTGATTCCCGTCGCCGCAGGCGTGCTCTACCCGGCCACTGGTCTGATGCTCTCGCCGATGCTCGCCGCCTTCGCGATGGCGATGTCGTCGATCTTCGTGCTGACCAATGCGCTGAGGCTCAGATATGTCTCTGTTCCTGCGGAAATGGCGCCAAAGCAGCGGGTGCCCGGATAGCTGCCGGACCTCCCGGGCTCACCTGCACAAATCATGCAAAGACTGTTCGCAAGCTGGAAACCACCCCGCCTCAACGCCCTCAATGCGCTGAAAAATATACCATATTCCTCCATTTCACGCTTCCGCCCCCAAACCGCCACAGACCCTCCGATCACGGGAATCGTTGCGTTGACCGATGGCTCCCTGTTCACTTGCAGCCATTGCGATCCCGCGTGGCCATGGCTTCGTGGGAAGAACCGATTCGGGTTGCAGGGGGACTACATGCTTCACACGAAATTCATGCGCGCGAGCGCCGTTGCCATCACGCTTGCCGCCAGCGCGCTGCCCGCCAGCGCCGAAACGCTGAAATTCGCCCATTGGGTGCCGGCCGGGCATACGCTCACGGCTTCGGCCATCGAGCCGCTGCTCGCAGCCGTCGAGGGCACCGGTCTGGAAATCGAGGTCTATCCGGGCGGCGAGCTCGGCGCCGGGCCGCTGGAACAATATGTCCGCGTCGTCCAGGGCGTGGCCGACATCGTCTGGGGGCTCGAGGGCTACACCTCGTCGCAATTCCCCAAGACCATGGTGGTGGAGCTGCCGGGTGCGGTGCCGGAGGGCCGGGAAGGCTATGAGCTGCTCTGGAACGCCCATGACGCCGGCCTGCTCGACAGCGAGTTTCCGGCCACGCGCCCGCTCGCGCTCTGGACCACGCAGCCCAACATCTTCATCATGCGCGATGCCGAGGTGCACACACCCGACGACCTCAAGGGGCTGAAGCTCCGGGTCGCCGGCGCGGCCGCCGCGGCAACCATCGAGGCCCTCGGCGCCACGCCGGTGCAGATGCCCGCGGGCGAGATGTACAACGCGCTCCAGACCGGGCTGATCGACGGCATTGTCACCGACCCCTCGGCCATCGGCGATTTCAAGCTCGACGAAGTGGCGACGAGCTACACGCTGAACGTCCCGCTCGGGCAGATCTCCTTCTATCTGGTGATCAATGCCGCCAGATATGACGGCCTCACCGATGAGCAGAAAGCCGCGATCAACACCATCGCCGGCCGGCCGCTGTCGCAACTGGCCACCGCCGGTTGGGAAGGCAAGAGCGATCTGGAGATCGGGAAGGTGACGGCGGCGGGCGACAATGTGGTCTACACCCTCAGCGCCGAAGAACGCGCCGCCTTCGAGGCGCTGACCCTGCCGGTGCGCGATGCCATCGTCGCCGAGGGCGGCAACGAAAACGTGCTCGAGGTGATGCAGGCCGAGTAATGCTTGCACGCATTCAATCCGGGGCGGATTGGCTGATCGGCCTGTCCGCCCTTGTCGGTACCTTTGGTCTGGTCACCGAGGTTGTGGTGATTCTGGCCGATGTGACCGGTCGGTTTTTCGGTCATCCGCTCACCGGCGCCCAGGACATCAGCCAGATGGCGATGGTGGTGCTGGTCTTCGGGGCGATGGCGCTGTGCGACAAGGTGGGCGGGCATGTCTCGGTCGATCTGTTCGAGAAGGCCATGCCGAGCTGGTTGCTCAGGATCAGCGACACCGTTTCCGCCCTGCTCGGCGCGGCGATCTTCATCGGCATCGCCTGGACGACGCTCGAAAGCGCGGCACTGTCGAACATGCTGAACCTCGCCACCAATATCATCGCCCTGCCGAAAGCCTGGTTTCAGTATTTCGTGGTGGTGGCGGCGCTGATCACCGCGACCGGCATGGTGCTGCGCGCGGTCGCGCTGATGATCGCACCCCGGCCGCGCCACGGCTATGAGGAGCTGTCATGAGCCCCGAGCTGACCGGCCTTCTCGGCATGGCCATTCTGTTCGTGCTGCTGGGGCTGCGCATCCCGGTGGCCTTTGCCATGTTTGCCGTGGGCTTTGCCGGCAACTGGGCGCTCAATTCCTTCAACGCCGCCACCTCGCAACTCGCCTCCGACACTTTCTCGCTCGCCTCCAAGGCCGAACTGGTGGTGGTGCCGCTGTTCATCCTGATGGGCAATGTCGCCACCGAGACCGGCATGAGCCGCAAGCTCTACGATGCCGCCTATGCCACCATCGGCTCGATCCGCGGCGGCCTCGCCTCGGCCACCATCGTGGCCAGCGGCGGTTTCGCGGCGCTGTCGGGCTCGTCGGTGGCCTCGGCGCTCACCATCGGCCGGGTGTCGCTGGGCGAGATGCAGCGTTTCGACTACGATCCCCGCCTTTCCACCGGGTCTGTGGCGGCAGGCGGCACCCTGGGCATGCTGATCCCGCCCTCCACCGGCTTCGTGATCTATGCGCTGCTGACCCAGGAATCCATCGGCCGGCTGTTCCTTGCCGGCGTGCTGCCGGGGCTTCTGCTGCTGGCGATGTTCATCCTTACCGTCTCGCTGCTCACCTGGCGCAACCCGGGCTACGGCCCCGCCGGGCCACACACCTCGCTCGCCGAGAAAGGCCGCGCACTCACCGGCGCCGCGCCGATTCTCGCGGTGATCGTGCTCACCATCGGCGGCATCTACGGCGGCATCTTCTCGCCGGTCGAGGCCGCGGCGGTGGGCGCGGGGCTGATCTCGCTGTTCGGCGTGCTGATGCGCAAGCTCACCCTCGCGACCTTCTGGAAAGCCTCGAAAGACTCGGTCGTCACCACCGCGATGGTGATGCTGATCCTGATCTCGGCCTACATGATCAAGACCTTCCTCGCGCTCAGCCACATCCCTCATGCGCTTGGCACCTATCTCGACACGCTGGCCCTCCCCGCTGTCGGCGTGCTCGCCATCATGATGGCGATCTATCTCGTGCTCGGCTGCTTCCTCGAAGGCTTCGCGATGATGGTGCTGTCGATGCCGATCTTCTTCCCGGTGGTCATCAGCCTCGGCATCGACCCGATCTGGTTCGGGGTGCTGGTGGTGATGACGCTGGAAATGGGCATGATCTCGCCGCCGGTGGGGCTCAACGTGTTCATCGTGAAATCCGTGGCCCGTGAGGTGCCGCTGGGGCAGATCTTCCGCGGCGTGTTCCCGTTCTGGCTGGCGATGCTGGTCACCCTCGTGCTGCTGGTCGCCTTCCCGCAGATCGCGCTGTTCCTGCCGAACACGATGATCAACTGAACCAGCGCGTCGCCGGTGGCGGAAACCGCCGCCAAAGCGCCGGTTCCGAAGCGCGTTCCCGCGCCGCAACGCCCTAAGCCTGTGGGAGGGCCCGGGCTTCGGCCGGGGCGCTTTGGCAATGCGGAGGAGGAGTGCATGGCCGTGGCAAATCTGTTTCAGGCAAAGGAACCCCTGAAGGCGTTTCTCGAGGGCGTTTCGGTCGAGGTGATGCCGCGCACCCTCGGCAAGATCGGTGACATGAAGGCGCTCTATGCCCCCGGCACCCGGGTCTATATCGCCCATATCGAGGGCACGCCCATTGCCGAGATGCGCGCCGCGGCGAAGCGTCTGGCCGATGACGGGTTCACCGTGATGCCGCATTTCCCCGCCCGCATCATCCGCGATGCGGCCGAGCTCGAAGACTGGATCAGGGCCTATGCCGAAGAGGCCGGGGTAAAGGAAGCGCTGGTGCTCGCGGGCGGGCGTGCGAAACCCGTGGGTAGCTTCGGCGACTCGATGCAGCTGATGCAGACCGGATTGTTCGAGAAACACGGCTACACCCGGCTGCATGTGGCCGGTCACCCCGAGGGCAGCAAGGATATAGACCCCAAGGGCGGCACCGCCGGGGTCGACGCCGCGCTGCACTGGAAACAGGACTACGCCACTCAAACCGGCACCGACATGGCCATTGTCACCCAGTTTGCCTTCGCCGCGAAGCCGGTGACCGATTGGGCCGAACGGCTCGCGGGTGACGGCATCACCCTGCCGATCCATGTGGGCATCGCCGGCCCCGCGAAGCTGCAAACGCTGATCAGATTCGCCATCGCCTGCGGTGTCGGCCCCTCGCTCAATGTGCTGAAGAAACGCGCGACCGACCTCACCAAACTCCTGCGCCCCTTCGAGCCGACCGAAGTCGCCACCGCGCTCGCAAGCTACAAGGCCGCCCATCCGGAAAGCCTGATCGAACGCCTGCATCTCTTCCCGCTGGGCGGCATCCGCACTGCGGCCAATTGGCTCGGCGACAAATCCGCCTGACCGGCGATCAGACCGTTCCCTTGGGCGGCAAGCCGGCGTAAACTTTACCCGTGCAAATCTGCCGCCCGAATCGGCCTTCGGAACACCCGGAGCCGTTGGTGTGCGGCTTACAGAGGGAGCGCTGTATGTCCAAACGTCTTGACCGCAAACTGGCGTCGATCCGCGCCGGAAATTACCGCCCGGAAGACTTCATCATCGCCGATGCGAAGGATGCCGACATGGCCTTCGGATGTGCCACATCCGGCATGGGATCCGACGGAAAGATGAAGCCGCTGCGCGCCTATCGTGACGATATGGCCCGTGTGGTCGAGAGCGATCTGGTGGACATCATGCTGATGTCGGTGTCTTCGACCGAAGTGCTGACCCGCGAAGGCGTGTTCGCCAGAACCGACGTCACCCCCGCCGTGCGCTACAACGATACCACCGACATCTGGCACCCCCGTGGCGGGGCTTATGGGAAAAGCCCGGCGCGCCCGTTCCGCACTGCCGTGCTCGAGCGCACCAGACCGCTCACCGACCTCGGCCTCTACGCGATCACCCTCTACAACGATCTCGACCAGGACATCGTGACGCTTGAGGAATATGCCCGCTTCCGCGATGAGGCTTCCGTGGCGGGTGTGCGGCACTTCCTTGAAGTCTTCAATCCCGCCTGGCCGGTGGACACCACCACCGGCGATTTCGCCGCCTACAACAACGACATGATTGCGCGCATTCTTGCGGGCGTGTCGCGTCTTGACCGGCCGGTGTTCCTGAAAGCCGCCTACAACGGCCCCGCCGCCACCGAAGAGATCGCGGGATATGACCCGGAAAACCTGATTTTCGGCATCCTCGGCGGCGGCGCGGGTACGGCACGCGATTGCCTTGAGCTGATCGCCCAGGCCGAGAAATACGGTGCCCGCGTCGCGCTGTTCGGGCGCAAGATCTATCAGTCGGAAAACTCGGTGCTGATGCTGAAGGCAATGCGGCGCGTGATCGAGGAGCGGATCGGTTCCGTGGAGGGGGTAAAAGCCTACCACGCCGACCTCGCCGCCGCCGGCATCGCCCCGCACCGGCCGCTGGCCGACGATCTGGAGCTTACTGAAGAGCTCCTCAAGGCCAACGCCGTCTGAGGGGGCCGTGATGGGTGAACGCAACGGATTTCTGACCGCGGGCACCGTCTGCCTCGACCGCAACATCACCGTTGACCGCTGGCCTGAGGAAGACATGGTGACAACGGTGCGGGCCGTGAAACCGGCGGGCGGCGGCTCGGCCTGCAACTTCGCCATCGACCTGCGCAAGCTGGACCCGACCGTGCCGGTGGAGGTGCAGACCCTGGTGGGCGCGGACTCTGACGGCGATTTCCTGGTCTCGGTGGTGGCGGAACACGGGATCGGCACGGAAGGCATCCGGCGCACCGACGCCGCCCACACCCAGGCCACCGATGCCTATCATTCCTCTGCCACCGGCCGGCGCACGCATATCCTGTTCGAGGGCACGGCGCCGGTGATGAGCCCTGACCATTTCGATTTCTCGGCCACCAGGGCTCGCTTCCTTCATCTTGGCCTGCCGGGGATTCACAAGCTGATGGACGGCCCCTGGAAGGGCGATGCAAATGGGTGGGTGACGGTGCTGAAACAGGCTCTGGCGGTCGGGTTAGAGACCAATCTTGAGCTCGTCAGCACCTCTGCCGTCCGCTTGCGCGAAAGCATTCTGCCCTGCCTTGCCTATCTCACCACGCTGGTGTGCAACGATTTCGAGATTGGTGCACTGGCGCGGGTGGAAACGGTTACCGACGGTGTAACCAACGTCAAGGCTGTCACCTCTGCCGCGCGCGCGGCGCTGAAAGCGGGGGCGATGGACCTGGTGGTGGTGCATTTCACCACTGGTGCGGTGCTGGTTGCGCGCGATGGCAGCAGCGTCTTCATGCCTTCGGTGAAGGTGCCCGCGGAAGAGCATCACGGCGCCAACGGCGCGGGCGATGCCTTCGCGGCCGGGTTCTTCTACGGTCGCCACAAGGGCTGGACGCATGAACGCTGCCTCAGAATGGGTCACGCCACCTCGGCCGCGAGCCTGCGGGCGCCCGGCACCTATGAGGCGGTCGAAAGCGCCGACGCAGTGCTCGCGCTTGCCGAACGCTGGGGCTGGCGCGGCTAGGCCGATTCGCGCAGCACCAGCCGCGAGGGCCTGCGCTCGTGCGGGGTGTTTTCGCAAGGACAGCCGCGCGCGATCATGTCGAGTATCAACGCGATGGCGCGCGTGGCCAGCCCTTCGGTATCCTGCGCCACGGTGGTGAGGCTCGGGCAGGTGAATTCGGCGGCCGGGTGGTTGTCGTGCCCGGCAATGCGGCAATCGCCGCCCCGCCCGATCCGGACGCCTGCCCGTCCGACCTGCGACAACGCTCCGATGGCAAGGCGATCGTTGGCACAGAGCACGGTCGGGGACGGAAACCCGCCCGCATCGAGCGCGGCCCGGGCGATCTCGGCACCGATCCGCTCGAACCGCCAACCCAATTCCGGCGGCGGCAGGATCATCGGCTCAAGTCCGCGCGCATCCATCGCCGTGATGTAAGCCGCGCGCCGCTCGCGCGCGGTGGAATTGACTTCGGGCATATCAATGTAGCAAGGCGTGGGCCCGGTCTTGCAAAGATGATCGACCATCAGCGTCACCCCTTGCCTGTTGTCGCAGGAGAGCGAGGCGACATCGAGCCCTTCGATATGGCTGTCGAGCAGCAAGAGCGGCACCTCGTCGCGCAGCCGCGCGATGGCTTCGGCATCGGAGGTGCGGCCGAGCGGCGAAAGGATCACCCCGCCGATGTTGAGCGAACGGATCATCTCTATGGCGCGGGCCTCATTTTCCGGCAGACCATGCGAACTCAGCGTGATTGCCGCATAACCCTCGGCCATGGCCGCGCATTCGACCATTGCGATGAGCTCGGCATAGAACGGGTCGGTAAACTCCGGCACGACGATACCAAGCGTCTTCGGATTGCGCCGGTTCTGGTTCACGGCGAAGAAATTGGGCCGGTAGTCGTATTTCTCGAGTGCCGCCTCTATCTTCGCCCGCGTGGAAGGCCGGACGCTGAGAGGATCGTTGAAATACTTCGAGACCGTCGGGCGCGACAGCCCTGTAGCGGTCGAAAATTCCTTCATGTTGCGCAGCTTGCGTCGCATCTTTGCATTCCCGGGTTGGCCTGTGCAATTGTGCCCAAGTCATTGGCCCGGGTAAAGATTTCTGTGCGACACAAAATGCCGCATCCTCTGGTCCGGACGTTCGGAAATTGCTCGGCCGGTAGCGGCGCGGTCTGACGCAACGGCAGCCGCTTTCTGCGGTGCGGTCCCGTCAATTCGCACCACATTGCGGGCAAAGACGCGGGAGCAGCGCCTCTGTGTCGACACATCTCAGGGTCGAGACGCGAAGAAAGCGACCGGTGTCTTGCGCAAACATCTTCCCGCCGTGGCCACGCAGGTGCCTGGGGAGGGGCGGAACTTCGGCCGGAAGATTTTGGCGACGCGAAACCCGGGAACGCCCGCAAAGGCGCCGGAAGGCGCGTGGTGGCAGGCTGGAAAGGGGCCTCAGAAGCCCGCCGTGCCATGTATCCCCGCGATCATCTGCAAAAGGCGTAATCAGGCGTTTACAAAGCAGTTTCTTGCCGGTTCCTCCCCTCAGACCGGCAAACAGGCAAGTTTTCGGGCATGCCCCGCGCCGCTGGTTGCGGTTTTTTCACAAGCCTGCTAGCTGAAACCAGGTGCCATACGGAGCACTGAATCCCTGTCATCAATCGAGATCGAACTCTTGTCGAACAACGAAGACCGCTTCGATGCCGAGGTAGAACGCATCTGCGATATCTACCGGCGCGTTTTTCCCGACCGCGAGGTTACTCTTGGGTTCTACGAAGGCAAGAATCCGGCCTTCGGACATCCTCACATTCACCACGACAATGCGGCGCGGACCTTCGTGCCCGAAACCTTCCGCGCAGATTTTCGCAGCTCGGTGGTGCTTCCGGGAACCGGCAAGGATCCGCGGCCGGTCGCGGTGGGGGTCTCGGTGCCGCGTCTGCCGACGGAGACGGAGCTGTCCGACACGGCGTCGGAATGGATGCCGCGCAGCAAGGCATTGAGGGGGCTCTATGCGATCTCGCCGCTTCGCTATGAGCAATTGCGCCACGCGCTCGAAGTGAAACGCAAAAGGGAAATGCCCCACAAGCACCGGTTCTCGGTGATGCCCTTGGGGCGCAGGCCCGACAGGATCGACATGACCGACATGGCCGATGTCGCCGAAACCAGGCGTCCGGCGGTCTTGATCGGGTTTCACTGGCTCGAGGTGGGCGGCGCCGAGAAGCTCGCTTTCGACACGGTGGAATGGGCCCTTGCGGCCGGGCTTCGCGTGTTTGTCGTGGCCTGCGTTCCCTCGGTGCAGCGGCTGGCACACAAGCTGCCAGACCATCCGGATCTGACCTTCGTCAGGCTCGACCGCTACCTGCCGGGGGTGCACTGGCCGAAGTACATCGAGACCCTGGTGCGCGAGGAAAATGTCCGGCTGATCCATATTCACCATTGTGTACTGCTCTACCAGGCGCTTGGGTATCTGCGTGAGAAGGTGCCCTGGGTTGAAGTGATCGACTCGACCCATATCATCGAGCACAGCGACGGCGGCTATCCGCGAATTTCGGGGGTGCACAGCAACCTGATCGACGCGCATCACGTTATCAGCCACGAGCTGGAAGCCTTCCTGCGCGACAATTTCCATGCCCGCGGCAAGATCAGGCTCGGGCGCATGGTCGAACGCGATCCGGACATGCTCCTGCCCGAACTGACGATGCAGGCGGGGCAGAAGACGCTCAAAGTGGCGTTCATCGGCCGGATGGTCTACCAGAAGCGCCCGATTGTCATGGTCGAGAGCCTCAGGCGGCTGGCGGAATGGGCCGCGCAGAACAATGTGGATTTCAGCGCCACCGTGGTCGGCGACGGGCCGATGAAAGCGGCCGTCGACAAACTGGTCAGGCGTTACGGACTTTCGGACAAAGTGGATCTGCTGCCCGGCAATGCCGATGTGCCGGCGCTGCTCAGGGAATCCGACATCCTCCTTCTGCCTTCCAACAACGAAGGCCTTGCGCTGGTCTGCTATGAGGCTGTTGAAGCGGGCTGTCTGCCGCTTTCCACCGATGTGGGCGCTCAGAGCGAGATCGTGCCGGAGAACCTGCTGTTGCCGTGGAACCCGGCCGGAACGGTCAAACGCACCGTCGAGATCATCGACCGGCTTTGGCGTGACCAGACTTTCCTGGACGAAACCTCCCGCGCGCTTCAGGCGCGTTACCGGACGCTTGCGGGCGAGCCTACGGCCAAGGCCGTTCTCAGCGAACTCTACACCGATGTGGCCGAGGGCAGGACGGTGGTCTCGCGCAACACGCAGCGGTCCGATGTGTCCGCGGTGATCGTGACCTACAACCGGTCGCAAAAACTCGCCAAGGTGCTTGATGCGCTGGCCGAACAGACCGTGCCGTTCCGGCGGATCTTCGTGGTGGACAATGCCTCGAACGACTACACCGCAGAGATGCTCACCGACAGGGCAAAGGAGATGGACAACCTTGAGCACCTGCGGCTCGAGAAGAACATCGGCGGAGCCGGGGGTTTCCATGAGGGGATCAAGGCGGCCTACAAGGACGGGGCGGAGTATATCTGGATTTCCGATGACGATGCCTATCCCGAACCCGATGCCATCGAAAAGCTGCGCGACGCGGTGGTGGATTTCGAGATGGAGCAGAATCTCAGCCCGAGCTTCGCCTGTTCCCGCGTGGAATGGACCAATGGCGCGATCTGCGAGATGAACGTGCCGGAAACGGTCTGGGACTGGACCCGTTTTGTCGACGGCAAAACCACCCGGCCGCTGGTGTCGTCCTGTTCCTTCGTTTCGGTACTGGTGCCGCGCCACGCGGTTCAACACAACGGGTTGCCGATTGCGGATTATTTCATCTGGTTCGACGATTCCGAGTATACCAAGCGACTGTCGCGCAATTACCCGGGCATCTTCGTGCCGGAGAGCCGGGTGATCCATGACATCCCCGACAACAAGGGGGTGAACTACGGGCTGATCAACCACGGCAATGTCTGGAAATACCGATACGGCGCCCGCAACGAAATCTCGTACCGGATGCGTGACGGCGGTATCCCGAGCGCGCTGTCCTTTGCCTGGAAGGTGCGTGCCGACATGAAGAACGCGCGTGTACCGCCTGCCCTGCGCCGCAAGATCTTCGCTTCGCTGTTGCGCGGCATGACCTTCCGGCCCAGGATCCCGGAGGCGCCGAAACCATGAGGGACAAATGAGCGTAAGGCGCAGACTGTCGGCATGGGTCGCGGGTCTCGGAGGCGACAAGGCTTCATCCCGCGGCTCCGGGAAGACGATCTACCTCCATATCGGCCATTACAAGACCGGCACTTCAGCGCTTCAGGCATACCTTGGCAAGCATACCGACGCACTCCGCGCGCACGGGTACCTCTACCCCGCCAGCGCGCGACCCGTTGACAATTCCACCACCCACGGCCACCTGCCGCTGACGATCGCGCGTGATCATGGCTTCGAGACACCGCCCTGGTATACCGAAGACGTCCCGACCGCGGAGGTGTTTGACGCGTTCCGGGATGAGATCAAACGGGCGCCGGAACCGAACATCATCGTTTCCAGCGAGGAATTCATACAGCTTGCGATGCTGGAGAAGGCCGAGGCGGTGCTGGCAGACCTGAAAGCCAGGCTGGCGGGGTTTGACGTCAAGGTCGTGTTCTACATCCGCGAGCCCTTCTCGCTGCTGAAATCCTGGTTCAACGAGGTCAACAAGGGCCCCTGGGGCTCGCAGAACTTTCCGACCTTCTTCGCGATTCACCACGAGGACTTTCTCTCCCAGGAGCCGATCTGGCGCCGGTACGCAGATGTGTTCGGCGAGGAAAACGTGATCGTTCTGACCTACAAGAAACTCGGCTCTGAACACATTGCTGAATTTCTGGGTGCCATCGGCTGCGGCCATGTGCCGGAGGGTGAGTTCGGGCTGATCCACACCGCGCAGCCGATCCAGACCCTGGAGCTGTGCCGGCTGGCGAAGGATCGCCACCACAGCTATGAGCAGGCAACCGTTACCGACTTCGAGGATGTTGACGTTCTCATCAGCAAGGTGGACCGTATCTCCGGCCCCTACAACGCCTTGGCGTCCCGGGCAGACGAACCGCGAATGTCGGAACTCACCCCGCTGGCGGTGATCGAATACCATCACGATCTTCAGGTTGCGCTGGCCGAATCGCTGGATCCGAACCCTGCCGAAGGTCCCCGGATGTATGAGCTTGCGCTTCAGGTGGAAGACCGTGACTTCCCGCTTGCCATGGCAATGCTGCGCGTTGCCCATACGACAGACCCCGGCAACGAACAGATCCGGGAAAAGCTCGAAGCCTGCAAGGCTACGCTGGCCGAAGAAGCCGAAGAAGAAGAAAAATGCCGGAAAGAAGAGCAGGCCGCAGAGCCGGAACCGCAGGACGCAAGGAACGATGACCCTGACCAAAAGGCAACGCCAGGGAAGCGGCGGCAATGGAGTGCACGAAAGAACAGCGAGCTTGTTCTTCACATCGGGTCTCACAAGACCGGGTCAACATCCGTGCAGCTCGCTTGCCAGGAGGGGCTGGCGGACAGCGGACCCGACGCGGTTCATTACTTCGATATCCGCCCGGGCAGCCAGCGGATAACGGCACTGGGGGGCGCCGGCGAGAATTTCCGGTGCTGGATCGACCTTGACGCAGCGGATCAGGTGTTCCGGCCGGATGCCGCGCCGGAAGAGGTGACGCGGTTCATCACCTCCGAGGAAGAGCTGTTCTGGATTCACGAGCCCGACAGCGTTCAGGACTTCGCCGCCATGCTGCGCGAGCGCTTCGGGACGATCCGGGTGATCTGCTACCTGCGCCGTCAGGACCGGCTGGCATTTGCGCACCGCAAGCAGGTTCTGGAGCGCTGCCCTGCCGCGCTTTTCTACGGTGTCTCCGCCACGCCGCTTCCCGAGTACCAACCGCATTTCCAGCGCTATTTCGACTATGCCGCCAAGCTGGAAGACATCTGGTGCGCGGCTTTCGGCAAGGAAAACCTGACGGTGATTCCCTTCGAGAAGACGAAGCTTCATGAGGGTGACATCGTGACCGACATGATGCAGCGTACCGGGATTCGCATGAAAACGGACAAGCGCTACGAAGAAAACATGTCGCTCTCCGGAAACAAGACCTTTCTCGGACTGGCACTTCTGGCGCGCGGCTTTGAGCCCGAGGTTGTGGTGCGGGCTGTGGCGAATCTGCCGGCCCGCGGTACCTTCGATCCGACACGGGACGAGGCCCGCGCCTTCCTTGCCCATTTCGAGGAGGCCAATGCCCGCCTCGCCCGGGACTGGGTTTTTGAAGGCGCGCCTTTCGTGTTCGATGACGATTTCAGTGCCTATCCGGAAAAGATGCGGGATTTCTCCATGGAAGAAATCGCGGAGATGATCGACAGGGCGGTGTGGTCCGTCGGAGAAGAGGTGTCAGAGAAACGGCGCGCTGACACACCGGCAGCGCGCTGAAAACGCCTCCCGCCGGGCCTGTCGTGCAAGACGGGTACCGGGTTTGCCGATGGGGGGCTTTCACATTGCCATCGCAAGATCCTAAATCGTGGCCTCCGGGACAAGCGTGAACGGCCTGCGCGCTTCCCGCAGGCGCCGCCTTTCTGAGCGAAACCGTCTGTTTCCGCCAACGATTCCATTGACAAATACCCCGCCAAGGGCGCCAAATGGTGGAGAAGATGCATGACAAAGCACCTGTCCCGATGTTCCAGAACTGTCAGGCAACCCAGCCGGTGGTGCCCGGGAGGACCGGACGGCTTTCCGGGCGCAGGGCCAGGCGCATGCGTTCCGAATTTGTTCCCATAACCCCTGCACCACACAGCGGCCGCATGACGCGGCCGTTGCAACGGTGCCATTTCACGCGAGGATGCAGGATGAAGTTCCAGATCAGCGGCAAACAGATGGACATCGGCGAGGCCCTTTCCACCCATGTGCAGCAGGAGCTGACCGGTGTGGTCGAGAAATATGCCCAACGTCCGACCGACGCTCAGGTGGTGCTGTCCAAAAACGCCCATGAGTTTGCTTGCGAGGCCGTGGTGCATCTCTCGACCGGCCTGACCGTGCAGGCGAGTGCCCGGGCAACCGAGGTCTACGCCGCATTCGACGAATGTGCCGAGAAGATGGACAAGCAGCTCAGGCGTTACAAGCGCCGGTTGAAGGATCATCACAAGGACCGCGTGAACCCGGTTGAAGTTCTGGGCGGTGCTTCTTATATCCTCGCCGCAGGAGACGAGGGCGAAAGCGCCGAGCCGGCCACATTGCAGCCGATGATCATCGCCGAAATGGAGGCGCGTGTGCCTACTGTTTCCGTCGGTGAAGCGGTGATGCAGATGGAGCTCGCGAACGCACCGGTGCTTGTCTTCAGGAACGAAAAAACCGATGGGGTGAACGTCGTTTACCGGCGTGAAGACGGCAATATCGGCTGGATCGACCCCGGCGCCACGGCCTGAGCCCGCGATACCGGAGCGGGCCGGAACGGAAACGAGGACCATGGATCTTTCGAGCATTCTCCGGCCCGCCGCCGTCAAGGTGCTGGCCAGTACGACCAGCAGGAAGCGCCTGTTCCAGAGCCTTGGCGATATCGTTTCCAGCTGTTACGGGCTTGACGCCGGTGCGGCCTTCACGGCGCTCCAGAGACGTGAGTCGCTGGGGCCCACGGCCGTAGGCCAGGGCGTTGCGCTGCCGCATGCCCGTATCGAAGGGCTGGACAATGTGGTCGGTGCCTTCATCCGCGTCGAAAAGCCGATCGACTTCGATGCGGTGGACCGTCAGCCGGTAGATCTCGTCTTTGCGCTGTTTGCGCCGGACGGTTCAGGCGTCGATCACCTGAAGGCGCTGGCGCTTGTCTCCCGCACCATGCGCGACAATGCCACAATAGCAAAGCTCCGCGCCAACAACGATCCCGACACGCTCTATACGATCCTGGTCGAAGCACAGGGCGCCCGCGCCGGCTGATCTGACCCGGGGCCAGATGCCGGATTACAGCGAGCGCGACTCCCGGCCGCCCCACAGGCGCGGGACAGATCTGTGCCGGTTTGGCGAAGTGTCTGGTGGCCACCCTTTGCCCGGCAGGCGGATTGATGCAGCCAGGTCCGTCGGTGGAAAGAGAAGGGAGCGGAGAAAGGGTGCATTGCCCCGGGCATCTCCATTTCACGCCGCACCGTTCCTGGGGCACCCCCCACAATCGCCTGTCGCGCCAGTTTGCAAGTCTGGTGCCCAGGAGAGGACTCGAACCTCCACGACCGTTAAGTCACTGGTACCTGAAACCAGCGCGTCTACCAATTCCGCCACCTGGGCACAGGTGCGTGAGGTGGGCGTTTAGACCCGGTTGGGGGCGGTGTCAACGTCTAAAGCGGCAACAAAGGCGGCATGCGTTTCACCTTGTCCCAACAGGGGGCGGACGCTATGCAATCGGCGAGCGACCTTCGGGAGAGAACGATGTCGAAACGGGTCACCATCTACGGCGGTTCGGGCTTTGTTGGCCGGTATGTTGCGCACCGTCTGGCGCAGGCCGGATGGCGGGTGCGGGTTGCGGTGCGCCGCCCCAACGAAGCGCTGTTCGTGCGTATCTACGGGGCGGTCGGCCAGGTGGAGCCGGTGCTGTGCAACATCCGTGACGATGCGACCGTGGCCGAGGCGATGCGCGGGGCGGATGCGGTGGTCTATTGCGTCGGCACTTTCGACCGGTTCGGGCGGAACAATTTCGACGCGGTGCAGCGCGACGGCGCCGAGCGGGTCGCCCGGGAGGCAGCGGCGCAGGGGGTGACGCATTTTGTGCATATCTCCGCCATCGGCGCCGACAGCGCCAGCGAGGTGCGATATTTCCGCAGCAAGGGCGAGGGCGAAGAAGCGGTGCTGAAGCACCGGCCGGACGCGGTGATCCTGCGGCCGTCGGTGGTGTTCGGTCAGGAGGACCAGTTCTTCAACCGTTTCGCCTCGATGGCGGTGATGAGCCCGGTGCTGATGCTGCCGGGGCTGGAGACACGGTTCCAGCCGGTGTTCGCCGATGATGTCGCCCGTGCGGCGGAGCTGGCGGCGGAGGGCAGAGCGGCCGCGGGGATCTATGAGCTTGGCGGCCCCGAAGCGGTCAGCCTGCGCGGGCTCGTCGGCACCATGCTCGAGATCATCCAGCGCCGCCGGCTGGTGGTGAACATGCCCTTCGGGATGGCGAAATTCTTCGCCTGGTGGTTCGATCTCTGGCAAAAGCTTTCGGGCGGGCTGATCAGGGCGCCGCTCACGGTGGATCAGGTGAAGATGCTCCAGGCCGACAATACCGTTTCCGCGGGCGCGCAGGGGTTCGAGACCCTCGGACTGCGCCCGACCGCGATGGCAACGGTGCTGCCGGGCTATCTCTACCGCTACCGCGACAGCGGCCAATATGCGGAGATCAAGGCTTCGGCGAAGAATCTCAGAATCTGAAATCGGTTCGCGCCCCGGCGGCGGGGTGCGACCGGAGAAGGAAAGCCCCTCGTGACCTATCTCAACGACGTTCTCTTCGGCGTGATCGAAGGGATCACCGAATTTCTGCCGATCTCCTCCACCGGACACCTGCTGCTGGCCGAACACTGGCTGGGTGCGCGGTCGGACATGTATACCATCGTGATCCAGGCCGGCGCGATCCTTGCGGTGACGCTGATCTACTGGCGCCGCATCGTCGATCTGCTCACCGGCTGGCAGGATGCGGACAACCGCGATTATCTCGTCAAGCTCACCGTGGCCTTCCTGATCACCGCGGTGCTCGGCCTCGTGGTGAAGGCGGCGGGGTTCGAGCTGCCCGACACGGTGGCGCCGATCGCCTGGGCGCTGGTGATCGGCGGGGTCTGGATGATCGCGGCCGAGTATTTCGCCGAAAAACAGCCAGACCGCGCCGACATCCTGTGGCGGGTGGTGATCGCGGTCGGGATCGCGCAGATCGTGGCGGGGGTGTTCCCCGGCACCTCGCGCTCGGGCACCACCATTTTCGCGGCGATGCTGCTGGGCACCTCGAACCGCGCCGCGGCGACGGAATTTGCCTTCCTCGTCGGCATCCCGACGATGTATGCCGCCTCGGCCTTCGAGATTTTCAGCGAATTGCGTTCAGGCAGCGGCGCCGAAGACTGGACTTCGCTGTCGATCGCCTTCGTGGTCTCGACCGTGACCGCCTTTGTCGCGGTGAAATGGCTGCTCGGCTTCATCCAGACCAACCGTTTCACCGTCTTTGCCATCTACCGGCTGCTGTTCGGGGGCGCGCTCCTGGGGCTTCTGGGCCTCGGGGTGCTCGGTTGAGGGCGGACGATTCGCCTTCCCGAAGGGCCTGTCTGCCTGAAATCACGCAGAAAACCGGAGTAAAGGTAAGAGATACTGTCTTAATAGGGGCGTTTTTCCATGTGAAAACCCACATATTTTCTTCGGAAGGGTTGTTTTAGGTCAGCTATTATGACTTTTCTTCTCGCGCGCCGCCGATTAAAAGCGTGCATAGCCCGAGGGGAGCAAAGACATGGCCAAGCAGCCGATGCTGAAATTCGTCAATATCGCGCGGAGCATGCCCGAGAAGCGTGCGGCCGAGGCGCGTAAGGGCGACTTTGACGAGATTTATGCGGAATTCGCCGATGCCAGGGCGGCCGAACAGGCATCGCGGTGCAGCCAGTGCGGCGTGCCCTATTGTCAGGCGCATTGCCCGCTGTCGAACAACATTCCCGACTGGCTGCGGATGACCGCGATGGGCCGGCTCGAAGAGGCCTACCGGATCAGCCAGGCGACCAACACCTTCCCCGAGATCTGCGGCCGCATCTGCCCGCAGGACCGGCTCTGCGAAGGCAATTGCGTGATCGAGCAATCCGGCCACGGCACCGTGACCATCGGCTCGGTCGAGAAATACATCACCGACACCGCCTGGGAAAAAGGCTGGGTCGAGGAGATCACCCCCTTCGCCGAGCGCGCCGAAAGCGTCGGCATCATCGGCGCCGGCCCGGCGGGGCTCGCGGCGGCGGATGTGCTGCGGCGCGCGGGTGTTCAGGTGACGGTCTACGACCGGCATGACCGGGCGGGCGGGCTGCTCACCTATGGCATCCCGGGTTTCAAGCTGGAAAAGGACGTGGTGATGCGCCGGGTCGACCAGCTTGCCCGCGCCGGCGTCGCCTTCGTGATGAAGTGCAATGTCGGCTCGGACGTGAGTTTCCAGGAGCTGCGCGAAAAGCACGATGCGGTGCTGGTGGCGACCGGGGTCTACAAGACCCGCGATCTGCGCGGGCCCGGCGCCGGGGCCAAAGGCATTGTCGATGCGATCGACTATCTGATCACCTCCAACAAGGTCGGTTTCGGCGATAAAGTCGCCGATTACGAAGACGGCACCCTCAACGCCGAAGGCAAGCGGGTGGTGGTGATCGGCGGTGGCGATACCGCCATGGACTGCGTGCGCACCGCGATCCGGCAAGGCGCCACCAGCGTGAAATGCCTCTACCGCCGCGACCGCGCCAACATGCCGGGCTCGCAGCGCGAGGTGCAGAATGCCGAGGAAGAGGGCGCCGAATTCGTCTGGCTGGCGAACCCGAAGGGGTTTGCGGGCGATCCGGTGACCGGCGTGATCGTGCAGAAGATGCGCCTTGGCGAGGCGGATGTGAGCGGCCGTCAGGCGCCCGAGCCGATCGAAGGCGCGGATTATACCGAAGGTGCCGATCTGGTCATCAAGGCGCTGGGGTTCGAGCCGGAGGATCTCGCCGAAGGTTTCGCCGAGCCCGATCTGCCGCTGACCCGCTGGGGCACCGTTCAGGCGGAATACACCACCGGCGCGACCGCGCTTGGCGGCGTCTTTGCGGCGGGCGACATCGTGCGCGGCGCCTCGCTGGTGGTTTGGGCGATCAAGGACGGCCGCGACGCCGCCGGTGCGATCCTCAAATCCTTCGAGGCCGCGAAAATGGCGGCCGAGTAACCCTCCCGGCGAGGAAAGAACATGGGTATTTCCGGCATCGAAACACAGCCCAGAAAGGGCGCCAGGGCGGCGCTCGGCGCGCTCTTTCTCGCGGTTCCGCTCGTGCTGCCGGGCGGGGCCGCCAGCGGGTTTACCCTGCCCGAAGGCTGCACCGCCTTTGCAACGGTCCAGATGCGCGCCTGTGGCGTGTTGCTGTTCTGGCGCTGCGATCACGCGCCGGAAGGCAGCTTTTCGCAGGCGAGTTTCTCCGGCGAAGGGCTCGAATCGGTCGTGAGCTACAACCGCGATTACCAGTGGCTCGACGCCGCCTACAGCTGGGATTCCTCGCGCGAGCAATATGCGCCGCCGGCGGCCGATCCGATAAGTCGCAGCGACCTGATTGCCACCGGGATCGACACTTTCGATTTTGCCATGCACCGGAGCACGCCGGGCGAGCGCTACGACATTCGCGTTCTCGGCGCCGACATGCTGACCGGGACCACCCGGATGATCGACGGCTACGAACTCGAAGAGGTGGGCACCCGTCTCGAAATCGTCGATGACGAGGGCAACACCGAATATGCCTCGCAGGGCACCCAGTATTATTCCCGCGAACTGGGGCTGTTCTTTACCGGGAGCGAAGAGGTGTTCGGCCCCGATGGCAGCACCTTCTGGGACGATGCCCCTGTCGACATCATTCTTCCCGGCGAGCCCAGGTTTGGAACCACACGACCGTTTTACGGCTGCAACTCCCAGAATGCCGCATTTCCCCTCATCGCGCCCTATCCGGCGCAACAGGAGACCGAAAATGACCCGCTTTGACGACACCTGGCAGGCGAAGGAACAGGCCCGCCGCGCCTGGCTTGCCGAAAATGGCATGTATCGCGAAGAGCACGAACACGCCTCCTGTGGTGTTGGTCTCGTGGTCGCGGTGGATGGCAAACCCTCGCGCAAGGTGGTCGAGAACGGGATCGACGCGCTGAAGGCCATCTGGCACCGCGGCGCGGTTGATGCCGACGGCAAGACCGGCGATGGCGCCGGCATCCATGTGCAGATCGCGCCCGCGTTCTTCTACGACCAGATCCGCCGCACCGGCCACGAGCCACGGATGGACGAACTCATGGCCGTGGGCCAGGTGTTTCTGCCGCGCACCGATTTCGGCGCCCAGGAGACCTGCCGCACCATCGTCGAGACCGAAGTGCTGGAGATGGGCTATTATATCTACGGCTGGCGTGGGGTGCCGGTGGAGATCGACTGTCTTGGCGAAAAGGCCAATGCCACCCGGCCGGAGATCGAACAGATCCTGATTTCCAACGCCAGGGGGGTCGACGAGGAAACCTTCGAACGCGAGCTTTACGTGATCCGCCGCCGGATCGAGAAAGCCGCTGCCGCCGCGGGGGTGCGCGACCTCTACATCGCCTCGCTGTCCTGCCGCTCGGTGATCTACAAGGGGATGATGCTGGCCGAGCAGGTGGCCGAGTTTTACCCCGACCTCAAGGATCCGCGCTTCACCAGCGCCTTCGCGATCTATCACCAGCGCTATTCGACCAACACCTTCCCGCAATGGTGGCTGGCGCAGCCGTTCCGGATGCTGGCCCATAACGGCGAGATCAACACGCTCAAGGGCAACCTCAACTGGATGAAGAGCCACGAGGTGCGCATGGCGAGCAAGGTCTTCGGCGACCATGCGGAAGACATCAAGCCGATCGTGCCCCATGGCTCGTCGGATTCGGCCGCCCTCGATTCGGTGTTCGAAGTGCTGGTGCGTGCCGGACGTTCGGCCCCGATGGCCAAGACCATTCTGGTGCCGGAAGCCTGGTCGAAACAGGGCAAGGGCATCCCCGAAGCCTGGGTCAACATGTATTCCTATGCCAATTCCACCATGGAACCCTGGGACGGCCCCGCCGCGCTCGCCATGACCGATGGCCGCTGGGTCTGCGCCGGGCTCGACCGCAACGGGCTGCGGCCGATGCGCTATGTGGTCACCGGCGACGGTATGGTCATTGCCGGGTCCGAGGCGGGCATGGTGCCGGTCGACGAGGCCACGGTGGTGGAAAAGGGCGCGCTGGGGCCGGGAGAAATGCTCGCTGTCGACATGAAAGAGGGTACGCTGTTCCACGATTCCGAGATCAAGGACAAGCTCGCCGCGAGCCAGCCCTTCGGCGAGGCGGTGACCCGGATCAGGAATATCGACGTGGAGCTGAACGCGGTCGCGGAGCGGGCGCTGTTCAGCGGCGAGGAGCTGCGCAAGCGTCAGATTGCCGCCGGTTTCTCGCTCGAAGACCTTGAAATGGTGCTGGCGCCGATGGCGGAGGACGGCAAGGAGATCCTCGCCTCGATGGGCGACGACACGCCCCACGCGGTGCTGTCGAACCAGTACCGCAACCTCAGCCACTTCTTCCGGCAGAATTTCAGCCAGGTCACCAACCCGCCGATCGACAGCCTGCGCGAATACCGGGTGATGAGCCTCAAGACCCGCTTCGGCAATCTGCAGAACGTGCTCGACGAGGCCGGCGGCCAGACCCAGATTCTGGTGATCGACAGCCCCTTCGTCGGCAATGCCCAGTTCGAGGAGCTGGTGCGTCAGTTCAGGGCGCCGATGGCCGAGATCGACTGCACCTTCCCCGCCGACGGCGGCGAGACCGCGCTGCGCGACGCGCTGGACCGGATCCGCTCCGAGGCGGAAGACGCAGTGCGTTCCGGCGCCGGCCATATCGTGCTCTCCGACATGGGGCAGGATGAGAGCAAGGTGGCCATGCCGATGATCCTCGCCACCAGTGCGGTGCATTCCTGGCTCACCCGCAAGAATCTGCGCACCTTTACCTCACTCAACGTCCGTTCCGCCGAAGCGATCGACCCGCATTATTTCGCGGTGCTGATCGGCTGCGGCGCCACGGTGGTGAACGCCTATCTCGCCGAAGACAGCCTCGCCGAGCGGATCGAGCGCGGACTGCTCGACATGTCGCTGACCGAGGCCGTGCGGGCCTATCGCGACGCGATCGACTGGGGCCTCCTGAAGATCATGTCGAAGATGGGGATTTCGGTGATCTCGTCCTATCGCGGCGGGCTCAATTTCGAGGCGGTGGGCCTCTCGCGCGCGATGGTGCACGAGTTCTTCCCCGGCATGACCAGCCGGATTTCCGGCATTGGCGTCGGCGGCATCCAGCAGAAGCTCGAGGAAGTCCACGCCAGGGGCTGGCGCAGCCCGGGCGCCAATGTGCTGCCGGTCGGCGGCTTCTACAAGGCCCGCAAGGGCGGCGAGACCCACGCCTGGGGCGCGCAGGCGATGCATCTTCTGCAGTCGGCCTGCGACCGGGCCTCTTTCGAAACCTGGAAGAAATATTCCGCGTTGATGCAGGCCAACCCGCCGATCCATCTGCGTGACATGCTCGACATGAAGCCCCTCGGCGCGCCGGTGCCGCTGTCGGAGGTCGAAAGCATCACCTCGATCCGCAAGCGTTTCGTGACGCCGGGGATGTCGCTCGGCGCGCTGAGCCCGGAGGCGCACAAGGCGCTCAACGTGGCGATGAACCGGATCGGCGCGAAGTCCGACTCCGGCGAGGGCGGCGAGGATCCGGCGCATTTCGTGCCCGAGCCGAATGGCGACAACCCCTCGGCCAAGATCAAGCAGGTCGCTTCGGGGCGGTTCGGTGTCACCGCCGAATACCTCAACCAGTGCGAGGAACTGGAAATCAAGGTGGCTCAGGGCGCCAAGCCCGGCGAGGGCGGCCAGCTTCCGGGCATGAAGGTCACCGACCTGATTGCGCGGCTGCGCCATTCGACCAAGGGCGTGACACTGATTTCGCCGCCGCCGCACCATGACATCTACTCGATCGAAGACCTCGCCCAGCTGATCTACGACCTCAAGCAGATCAACCCCCGCGCCAAGGTGACGGTGAAGCTCGTGGCCTCCTCCGGCGTCGGCACGATCGCCGCCGGCGTGGCCAAGGCCAAGGCCGATGTGATCCTGATTTCGGGCGCCAACGGCGGCACCGGCGCCTCGCCCGCGACCTCGATCAAGTTTGTCGGCCTGCCGTGGGAAATGGGCCTCACCGAGACCCATCAGGTGCTGGCGATGAACAATCTGCGCGACCGGGTGACGCTGCGCACCGACGGAGGCTTGCGCACCGGGCGCGACATTGTCATGGCGGCGATGATGGGGGCCGAGGAATTCGGCATCGGCACCGCGGCGCTGATCGCGATGGGCTGCATCATGGTGCGCCAGTGCCAGTCCAACACCTGCCCGGTCGGGGTCTGCACCCAGCGCGAAGATCTGCGCGCCAAGTTCACCGGCTCGGCCGACAAGGTGGTCAACCTGATCACCTTCTATGCCCAGGAAGTGCGCGAGATCCTCGCCCGGATCGGGGCGCGGTCGATGGACGAGGTGATCGGCCGGGCGGATCTGCTCGCACAGGTGAGCCGCGGCGCGGCGCATCTCGACGATCTCGACCTGAACCCGCTCCTGGTTACCGTCGACACCACCGAAGCGCTCGACTACGACCTCAAACGGCCGCGCCAGGAGGTGCCGGATACGCTCGATGCCGCCATCGTCCAGGATGCCCGGCGCTTCCTTGAAGACGGCGAGAAGATGCAGCTGCACTATTCGGTCCGCAACACCGACCGTACCGTCGGCACCCGGATTTCGAGCCATATCGTGCGGAACTTCGGCATGCGCAACAGCCTCCAGCCCGACCATCTGACGGTGGCGCTGACCGGCTCCGCCGGGCAGTCTCTCGGGGCTTTCGCGGCACCCGGGCTGAAGCTGATCGTCTCGGGCGATGCCAACGATTATGTCGGCAAGGGCCTGTCGGGCGGCACCATCGCGGTGCGGCCGCAGATGTGCAGCCCGCTCACCGCGGAACACAACACGATCATCGGCAACACCGTGCTTTACGGTGCCACCGACGGCTACCTCTTCGCCGCCGGCCGGGCGGGCGAACGTTTCTGCGTGCGCAACTCCGGTGCGCGGGTCGTGGTCGAAGGCTGCGGGTCGAACGGTTGCGAATACATGACCGGCGGCGTGGCGGTGGTCCTCGGGAAGATCGGCGCCAATTTCGGCGCCGGCATGACCGGTGGCATGGCCTATGTTCATGACCCCGAGGGCGATGCTCAGGACAGCATGAACATGGAAACGCTGGTGACCGTTCCGGTCACGGTCGATCATTGGGAGGCTGAACTCAAGGATCTGATCGAACGCCACGCGAAAGAGACCGGTTCCCTCAAGGCCCAGAAGATCCTCGCCGATTGGCCGGACGAGAAGCACAGGTTCGTGCAGATCTGCCCGAAGGAAATGCTGCCACACATCCCCGCCCCGCTTACCCTCGAACAGGCGGCGGTGCCTGCGGAGTAAGGGGCCTCTGTCGGGGATTTGTCAGGGAGAGGGGCGGCTTGCGGGCCGCCCTCGCAACCAGCGGCGTTTCCGGCTTGACCGGGTCCGCGGGCGGGTAGACAAGGGACAATGGCGAAGCGGAAAGCAAAGAAAAAGCCCGAAAAGGGGCGCGTGGCCGGGGCGGCAGCCCGCATCTGGCGGTTTTTCTGGCGCTGGCTGCGGCGGGCGTTTTACGCTGCCGCCGGGCTGGTCGCTTTCGGCGTGGTGCTGGTCGCCTTCGTCAACCCGCCGACCACGCTCTACATGGCTGCGGAAAACGCCCGCCACGACGGGCTGAGCCACCAATGGGTCGATTTCGAAGACATCGCCCCGGTAATGGTGCGCTCCGTGGTGGCGGCGGAGGATGCGAATTTCTGCCTGCATTGGGGCTTTGACATGGCCGCGATCCGCCAGGTGATCGCTTCCGGTGAAAACCGCGGCGCTTCGACGATTTCCCAGCAGGTGGTGAAGAACGTCTATCTCTGGCCGGGGCGATCGTGGCTGCGCAAGGCCCTTGAAGCGCTGATCACCCCGGCGATGGAACTGGTCTGGACGAAACGACGGATCCTCGAGGTCTATCTCAATGTCGCCGAATTCGACACCGGGGTCTTCGGCATCGAAGCGGCGGCGCAGCACCATTTCGGCATTGCCGCATCCGGGCTGTCCGCCATGCAGGCCGCACGTCTCGCGGCTGTCCTGCCCGATCCGAAGGGCCGTTCGGCGGTCCGGCCGACCCCCTTTCTCAGGCGTCGCGCCGCTTCGATCCGCGATGGCGCCGAGACCATCCGCCGCGACGGCCGCGCCGCCTGTTTCGAAGGATGATGTGCAGGGATTGAACCACCGCCGGTTTCGCTTAAAACCATAGGGGACATTTGCGAGGCCCCCCATGACGTCCATGATCCGGCTCTACCATTTTCCGCTCTCACCCTTCTGCCGCAAGGTGCGGCTTTCGCTGGCCGAAAAGAGGATCGAGGTGGAGCTGATCGAGACCCGGTATTGGGACAAGACCACCGAATTTCTGCGCCGCAATCCGGCCGGCAAGGTGCCGGTGCTGGCGATCGACGGGCGGATGCTTGCCGAAAGCACGGCGATTGCCGAGTATCTTGAAGAGCGCTTTCCCACCCCGCCGCTGATGCCCGCAAGCCCCGAGGGACGCTATGAGGTGCGCCGGCTGGTGGCCTGGTTCGATGACAAGTTTCACCACGAGGTAACGGCGAACCTGATCGACGAACGGGTGATCAAGAAGATTTCCGGGCGCGGCTACCCTGAAAGCGCGAAGATCAAGGCGGGGGCGAAGGCGATCAAGTATCACCTCGACTACATGGGCTGGCTGCTCGACAACCGCCGCTGGCTCGCGGGCGACGTGATGACGCTTGCCGATTTCGCCGCTGCCGCCCAGCTGTCGACCCTCGACTACATTTCCGATGTCGACTGGGACCGCAACGCCAACGTTCGAGAGTGGTATTCCAAGATCAAGTCGCGCCCGGCCTTCCGGTCGATCCTCGCCGATCAGGTGCCGGGCTTCGTACCGCCGCCGCATTACGCGGATCTCGATTTTTGAGCGATCTGAAAGCGGCGCTGATCGCAAAGGCGCACGAGGAAGGGTTCGCCAGCGTCGGCGTGACCCGACCGGACGCGGTGCCCGGGCTTGCAGAGCGGCTCGCCGCCTTTGTGGCCGAGGGGCGGCACGGCGACATGGGCTGGATGGCGGAGCGGATGCATTGGCGCGGCGATCCGGCGGCGCTCTGGCCCGAGGCGCGGTCGGTGATCATGCTGGCCGAGCCCTACACTCCTGAAGAAGACCCGATGGCGGTGGTGGGGATGCCGGACCGTGGGGCCATCAGCGTCTATGCCCGGGGGCGGGATTATCATGACATCGTGAAGAAACGCTTGAAGCGGGTCGGGCGCTGGCTGATTGAGGCGGCGGGGCCGGAAACCGGGATCAAGATGTTTGTCGACACCGCCCCGGTGATGGAAAAACCCCTCGCCGCGGCGGCCGGTCTGGGCTGGCAGGGCAAGCACACCAACCTCCTGAGCCGCGAGCTTGGCAACTGGTTCTTTCTTGGCGCGATCTTCACCACGCTGGAGCTTGCGCCCGACGCGCCGGCGGTCCCGCATTGCGGGAGTTGCACCGCCTGTCTCGATGCCTGCCCGACCCGCGCCTTTCCCGCGCCCGGCCAGCTCGATGCGCGCCGTTGCATCAGCTATCTGACCATCGAGCACAAGGGGCCGGTGGACGAGGCGTTGCGCCCGCTGCTGGGCAACCGGATCTACGGTTGCGACGATTGTCTCGCCGCCTGTCCCTGGAACAAGTTCGCGGCGGAGGCGCAGGAGATGCGTTATGCGGCGCGGGAGGGGCTGGTGGCACCGCCGCTGGCGGAGCTTGCCACGCTGGATGAAGCGGGCTTTCGCGCACGTTTTTCCGGCTCCCCGATCAAGCGCCTCGGCCGCGCGCGGTTCCTGCGCAATGTCGCTTATGCCATTGGGAACTCTGGCAACAAATCCCTCGCGAAAGCGCTCTACCCGCTTGCCGCCGACCCCGACCCGGTGCTTGCGGAGGCGGCGCGCTGGGCCTTGTCGCGGCTTGGGTGTTAGGGCCTGCGGTGGTCCGTCCGGTTTCCCGACCGCCGGGGCGGCGAGGGTCAGCCGCGCCAGTCCGCTGCGCCCTGTTTCGCCCACTTCTCAGTACATCCGGAAGGCGGCGACCGCTGCGGCTATGCCTTCGGCCGCGCGGCTGCGGGGATAAGGGCCGAGCACCGACTTGCCGATCACATAGGTGACCGTTGTGGCGTCGCCATTTTCCCGGAAGACCAGCCTGAGCTCGACCCCCTTGGATTCAAACGAGGCGCGCAGGGCCAGGCCAAGCCGTTCGCCCGCCACCCTGGGCCCGTCGATATGAGCGACGATACCGACATCCTGGCGAAACCCACCCGAATCGCGCAGCGCCTCACGGGTGAGGCCGAGCGGGCGCAGGTTCGGGTCGCGGGTGTAAAGAAACCAGCCGAGCATCATCGCCGTGGGCAGGACGATGACGGCAATGATCCCGAAAACAGAGCCCAGGCCCTGGCTTGTCTTACGCATGGCTTCCCCCGGTAACAACTTGCCCGAAACCTACAGCCAAGCCATTACCGAAGGATGAACCGGGGCGCGTTCAGCTGCGCACCAGCGTCTCGTAGGCCCCGGCGATCTCGCGTGTGAGCGCGCCGACCTCGAAACGATAGTCGCCGATCTGGCCCACGGGGGTGACTTCGGCCGCCGATCCGGTCAGCCAGCATTGCTCGAATCCCTCCATCTCGTCGGGCTGGATGTAGCGCTCATGCACCGCGATGCCGCGCTCCTTCAGCATGCCGATCACGGTCTGACGGGTGAGCCCGTTGAGGATCGCGTCCGGAAGCGGGGTATGCACCTCGCCGTCCTTGACGAAGAACACATTGGCGCCGGTCGCCTCGGCGACATAGCCGCGATAGTCGAAGAACAGCGCATCCGAACAGCCTTTCGCCTCGGCCGCATGTTTCGAGATCGTGCAGATCATGTAGAGACCGGCGGCCTTGGCGGCGGTGGGGATGGTCTCGGGGCTCGGGCGCTTCCATTTCGAAATGTCGAGCTTTGCCCCCTTCATCTTGGCGTCGCCGTAGTAATTACCCCATTCCCACGCCGCGATGGCGAGGCGAATCGGGTTGCGGGCGGAGCTTACGCCCATGTCGTCGCCGGCACCGCGGAAGGCAATCGCGCGGACATAGGCATCGGTGAGGCCGTTGGCCCGGAGCACCTCATATTTGGCGGTCTCGATCTCGTCGACCGTCCACGGGATCGGCATGTCGATCATGTCGCCCGAGGCCAGCAGCCGGGTGCTGTGGCGTTCGGAAAGAAAGATCCGGCCATTATAGGCGCGCTCGCCCTCGAATACCGAAGAGGCATAATGCATGGCATGGGTCAGGATGTGCACATTGGCGTCGCGCCAGTTGACCAGTTTGCCATCGAACCAGATCCTGCCATCGCGGTCGTCATACCCACCAGCCATAGGTGTTCTCCTTTCGGCTTCATGTATTTGCAGAAATTGCGCCAGATAGGTCCGCTTCGGACCATATATTGCGCAAAATCTGTTGGTGGGTAGCATTCGACTCTTGGAATGTCAACAAGACTGACATAAACCGGTTTGTAACAGATCATGTAACATCGGGGGAGCCGGAGATGAACGATCAGATCGCACACGGTGGGCCGCCGCTTCTGTTTCTGACCGACGAGCAGCTGCGCAAGGGCATTGAGGCGATGTATTTCGCCTACCGGGGCTTTACCGCCGACCCGGACCGTATTCTTGAGCAGCAAGGCTATGGGCGGGCACATCACCGGGCGCTGCATTTCATCCGCCGCTCGCCCGGCACCACGGTCAACAATCTGTTGTCGATCCTGGGCGTCACCAAGCAATCGCTGAACCGGGTGCTGAGAACCCTGATCGACGAGGGGCTGGTCGAGGCACGGGTGGGCACGCGCGACAAGCGCGAACGCCACCTCCACCTCACCACGACCGGCGCGGCGCTGGAGCGCGCGCTCTCTCAGGTGCAGACCGAACGGATGCGCGCCGCCTACCGCAAGGCCGGTCCGGAGGCGGTGCGGGGCTTTCGTGTGGTGCTGGAAGCGATGATGGACCCGGATATGCGCCGTCATTTCAACCGCCTGAAAGACCCGGAAGAATGAGCCCGCAGGCCCCGGCGCATCTGCTCGTGGCCGACCCCGACGAAAAGATGCGCGCGCGGCTGCGCGGCGATCTCAGCGACCAGGGGTTTCTGGTGAGCCTCGCGCGCGATGCGGACCATGCGCTGCGCCTGCTGGATGGGCTGGAGTTCGATCTTCTGGTGCTCGACGAAGACCTGCCCGGGCTTGCGGCGCTGTGCGCTGCCGCGCCGTGTCTGGTGCTGACTGCGCAGCGGGCGCCTGAGACCGGAAAAGCATGGCTCCGAAAGCCTTTTGAGCCGGCTGCGCTCTCGGAGCGGATCTGCGCAATTCTCGGTCGCCATCCGCAGGATGCGGACCCGAAGCTGCTTCGCATGGGCCGCCTCGCCTTCGACACCGGCAGCGGCGTGCTGACGCGGGAGGGTGAGCCCGTCCGTCTGACCGGGGCCGAATTGCAGCTCATGCGGATCCTTGCGTCCCGGCCTGGCAAGACGGTGGGGAGGGACGAAGTGGTTGCGATGCTCGGGCGCGAGGGGCCGGGTGCCCGCGCCCGCACCATCGACGTGCAGGTGACGCGGCTCCGGCGCAAGCTGGAAGATGACCCCAGGGCGCCGAAATACCTGCAAACGGTGCGGGGCGCGGGCTATATGCTGGTAACGGACTGAGGCGCTTCACCCTTGCCGATGCGGCTTCGGTTGCGGCGGCACGCTGGTTTCCTCCCCCGAAGGCGGATATGATCAGGGAGCGCTGGCCGACAAGGCCAGCCTGCATGGGAACGTCCTGACGGGGAGGGGCAGATGAGCGGCCAACCGGTTGAAGAGATGAGCTTCGAGGAAGCGATGGCGGAGCTTGAGGCGGTTGTCGGCCAGCTCGAACGCGGCGATGTGGCGCTGGAACAGTCGATTGCGCTTTACGAGCGCGGCGCGGCGCTGAAGGCGCGCTGCGAGGTGAAGCTGCGCGAAGCCGAAGAGAAGGTCGCCCAGATCACCCTTGATGCCAACGGCACCCCCGCCGGAACCACCCCGGTCGAGGGGCTCTGAGAGATGTTCCGCCAGCGCCTCGCCGAAACCTCCGCCATTGCCCGTGCCTGCCTGAACGAAGCCCTGCCCGCCTCCGGCCCGCTGGCCGAACCGATGGGTTATGCGGTGGCGGGCGGCAAGGGGCTGCGCGGGTTTCTGGTGCTGGAAGGCGCGGCGATGCTCCGGGTGCCGGAAAGCGCCGCCCGCTTCCCCGCCGCCGCGGTCGAAGCGATCCATGCCTATAGTCTGGTCCATGACGACCTGCCGGCGATGGACGACGACGATCTGCGCCGCGGCCAGCCGACGGTGCACCGCAAATGGAGCGAGGCCACGGCGATCCTGGCGGGCGATGCGCTGCAAACAACGGCATTCGAACTGCTCGCGGCCCCCGAGATCGGCCCCGCGGAGCTGCGCATCGCGCTCACCCGTTCGCTGGCCCGGGCCGCCGGCGCGGGCGGCATGGTGCTGGGCCAGGCGCTCGACATCGCCGCCGAAACCGCCGACACCCCGCTCACCCTCGACGAGATCACCGCCTTGCAGGCCGGCAAGACCGGGGCGCTGATCCGCTGGTCGGCCGCCGCCGGGGCGCTGCTCGCGGGCGAGGATCCGGGGCCGCTCACGGCTTACGGCAAGGCGCTGGGGCTCGCCTTCCAGATCGCCGACGATGTGCTCGACGTCGAGGGCGATGCCGCCACGGTCGGCAAGGCGGTCGGCAAGGATGCCGGGGCGGGCAAGGCGACCTTCGTGTCGCTGCTCGGGCTCGAACAGGCCAAATCCCGCGCAAGAGAGCTCGTCGAACAGGCGGAACAGGCGCTTGTTCCCTATGGCAAAAGGGCCGACACCTTGCGGGAAGCGGCGCGCTTCGTTATTGCCCGGAACACCTGAACCCTGCGCATCTGAGTCCTTATATGTCCGAACGCCCGAAGACCCCGCTTCTCGACCGCATCCAGTCGCCCGCCGACATGAAAGGTCTCTCCGGCGGGGAACTCAGGCAACTCGCCGACGAGCTTCGCGCCGAGACGATCTCGGCGGTTTCCGAGACCGGCGGACATCTCGGTGCCGGGCTCGGCGTGGTCGAGCTGACCGTGGCGCTGCACCATGTGTTCGACACCCCGCGCGACCGGATCGTCTGGGATGTGGGCCATCAGGTCTATCCCCACAAGATCCTCACCGGCCGCCGCGACCGTATCCGCACCCTGCGGCAGAAAGCCGGGCTTTCGGGTTTCACCAAGCGCAGCGAAAGCCCCTATGACCCGTTCGGGGCCGGGCATTCCTCGACCTCGATTTCCGCCGCCACCGGCTTTGCGTTGGCCCGCGAGCTGGGCGGCACCCCCGATCCGGCGCTGGGCGATGCCATCGCGGTGATCGGCGACGGTTCGATGACCGCGGGCATGGCGTGGGAGGCGATGAACCACGCCGGTCATGCCGGCAAACGCCTGTTCGTGATCCTGAACGACAATGACATGTCGATCGCCCCGCCGGTGGGGGCGCTTTCGGGCTATCTCACCCGGCTCTACGAGGCCGAGCCGTTTCAGGAGCTGAAAGCCGCCGCCAAGGGGGCGGTGAGCCTGTTGCCGGAGCCCTTCCAGGAGGGCGCGCGCCGCGCCAAGGAAGCGTTGAAGACCATGACCGTCGGCGGCACCATCTTCGAGGAGCTGGGGTTTTCCTATGTCGGCCCGCTCGACGGACATAATGTCGAGGATCTCGCGGGCGTGCTGCGTCAGGTGCGCGACCGTGCCACCGGGCCGGTGCTGCTGCATGTCATCACCCGGAAGGGCAAGGGCTATGCCCCCGCCGAACAGGCCGCCGACCGTGGCCATGCCACCGCGAAATTCGACGTGGTCACCGGCAAACAGCACAAGTCGCCCTCCAACGCGCCTTCCTACACCAGCGTTTTCGGCCAGACCCTGACCGCGCTCGCCGCCGATGACGACAAGGTCTGCGCCATCACCGCGGCAATGCCGGACGGCACCGGGGTCAACCTGATGGCCGAACGCTTCCCGGCGCGGGTGTTCGACGTCGGCATCGCCGAGCAGCACGGGGTGACCTTCGCCGCCGGGCTCGCCGCCGGGGGAATGAAGCCTTTCTGCGCGATCTATTCCACCTTCCTGCAACGCGGCTACGATCAGGTGGTGCATGACGTTGCGATCCAGCGGCTGCCGGTGCGCTTCATGATCGACCGCGCCGGGCTCGTCGGCCAGGACGGCGCGACCCATGCCGGCAGCTACGACCTCGCCTATCTCGGCAACCTGCCCGGCATGGTGATCATGGCGCCTGCCGACGAGGCGGAGCTTGCCAATATGGTGGCCACCGCCCATGCGATCGACGATGGCCCCAGCGCGGTGCGTTACCCGCGCGGCGAGGGCGTTGGCATCGACATGCCCGAGGTGCCGCAGGTGCTGGAGATCGGCAAGGGGCGGATTGTTCAGGAAGGGGCGCGGGTCGCCATTCTCACCCTCGGCACCCGGCTCGAACATGCCCGCGAAGCGGCCGAAAAGCTCGCCGCCCGGGGCATTACCCCGACGCTGGCGGACGCGCGGTTCATGAAGCCGCTCGACGAAGCGCTGATCCTCGGCCTCGCCCGCGACCATGAGGTGCTGCTGACCGTCGAGGAAGGCGCCGTGGGCGGCTTCGGCAGCCATGTGGCCCAGCTTCTGGCCGAAAACGGTGCCTTTGACGAGGGTCTGAAATTCCGCTCGATGGTTCTGCCCGACAGTTTCATCGACCACGCCAGCCCGGCCGAGATGTACGAGGCCGCGGGACTCACCGGTGCCGATATTGCCGCAAAGGTGCTCGATGCGCTCGGAATCGCCCGAATCGAGGCCAAACGCGCCTGATCCAGACGCCGATTGCACCGGAAATGCAACACATTCCCACATTTATGGGCGAGTATCCGGTGGTCGTCTGGACTCGACGAGACCGAATCTGAATACTTCGTCCAATGAGTTGCGCAACCTGGAGTAACGCAAAATGAAAAAGTTCGTCCTTGGTGCTGCCTTCGCGCTCGTGGCTTCCACCGCTGTCGCCGGTTCGGTCGCCCCGCCCGTGATCCAAGACGTTGTGATCGTCAATGAGTCGACCTCTTCCGTCGACCACAGCTTCCTGCCGCCGGTGTTCTTCCTGATCTCCGTCCTGGCAACTGCGGCAGTTCTCTGAACACGATCGCTTTCAAAGGGTAACGGTTGGATAGGGCGCCTCGGGGCGCCCTGTTCCTTTTGCGCTACGCTTTCTTGTCCTGCGTCTCGGCTTCGAGCACGGCAGCAAGGCCCTCGCGATAGCTCGGGTACAGGAGCTTCACCCCGAGTTCCTGCCTGATCCGGTCGTTTCGCACCCGTTTTGATTCCGCATAGAACGACCGCGCCATCGGGTGCATCTCGGCGGTGGCGAAATCCTCCTCCGGCGGCAGGGGCAGACCGAGCAGCTCCGCCGCATGGGCCAATACGTCCTGAGGCGGGGCGGGCTCGTCGTCGCAGACATTGTAGATCGCGCCCGGGTTCGGGCGGTCGATGCTGGCGGCGAGCGTTTGCGCGATGTCGTCCACGTGGATGCGGCTGAACACCTGGCCCGGCTTGATGATCCGCCGCGCGGTGCCGTTCCTGATCTTGGCAAAGGGGCCGCGGCCCGGTCCGTAGATCCCCGCAAGACGGAAAATGTGCAACGGCAGCGCCGCGTGACGGGCGAGCGACAGCCATTGCGTTTCTGCCTTTACGCGCAGGTGCCCGCGTTTTGTGGCCGGTGTCGGGGGCGTGGTCTCGTCGACCCAGCCGCCGCCATGATCGCCATAGACCCCGGTGGTCGAGAGATAGCCGACCCATTCCAGCCGCTCCGCCCGGGCAATGATCTCGCCCGTGAACTCGGCCAGCACCGGGTCGCCGTCTTCGTCCGGCGTGATCGAGGTCAGCAAATGCGTCGCTTGCCGCAGCGCGAGACCGATGCTGTCGCCAGGCCAGACGATGGGCTCGACCCCCTCGGCCCGAAGCGCCTCCGCCCGGTCTGCGCTGCGCACTGTGCCGATCACCCGCCAACCGCGCGCGCGCAACAGGCGGCCAAGCGCGGTGGCAGAATAGCCGTGCCCGAAGGAAAGAAGTGTTGGGATCATGGGTGTTTCCTCTCGGTGCCAATAGGCCACGAACACCCGTCGCCCGCCAGCAAAAGTTTCTGGCTTGCGTGTGGGGCGCGATCGGTCAAAATCGTCCTATGAGCAGAAACCCCATTTTCCCGTGCGGGTGCGATGTGGCCCGGAAAGCCCGGCAGGCGGGTGGGGCGGCGGCAGACCGCGGCTGGCCCTCCACAGCGCTTGCAGGCATCATTCTCCGCCGGGATCCGGCTTTCCGATCCCGGCGGGTTGGCGCCATGGGCTTTGAATTCACCGGGTTTTCGAGGAGAGCTGATGTCTGATCCCCTGACCCTTCCGGTCACCACGCCGGAGCGGGTGGAGCCGCAGGTGTTTACCGATGCCGCCGCCGCCGTTGCCCGGCTTGAAGCGCTCTATGCCCGCGCCTGCGACTTTCTCACCCGCGGTTTCAGTGACGTCGCTGCAACCGGGCTGCACCCGGGCAAGCGGTTCCGGGCCTATTATCCGGAAATCCGGCTGCGTGTATCGAGCCATATCACCGTCGACAGCCGCCTTGCCTTCGGCCATGTCTCCGATCCGGGCAGCTATTCGACCACGGTGACCCGGCCGGATCTGTTCCGCAACTATCTCACCCAGCAGATCGGGCTGCTGATGAAGAACCACGGGGTTCCGGTCAGCATCGGCTGGTCGTCCACGCCGATCCCGGTGCATTTCGCGGTTGCCGGTCGGTCGGACCTGACCGTGCCGCAGGAAGGCGCGATGGGCTTTCCGCTGCGCGATGTGTTCGACGTGCCCGATCTGGCCACCACCAATGACGGTATCGTCAACGGCCATGGCTTCCGGCATGAGGACGGCTCCGAGCCGCTCGCGCCGTTCACCGCCCAGCGGATCGACTATTCTCTGGCACGGCTCGCGCATTACACCGCAACCGACGCCGAGCACTTCCAGAACCATGTGCTGTTTACCAACTATCAGTTCTATTTCGATGAATTCGAGGCCTATGCCCGCGAGATGCTGGCCGACCCGACGAGCGGCTATACCGCGCTGGTCGCGCCCGGCAATGTGGTGTTGACCGACCCGGAGGGCGAAATTCCGCCGCTGGCAAAACCGCCGCAGATGCCGACCTTCCATCTCATCCGGGCCGACGGCGGCGGGATCAGTCTTGTCAATATCGGTGTGGGCCCGTCCAACGCCAAGACCGCCACCGATCATATCGCGGTGCTGCGCCCGCATGCCTGGCTGATGCTTGGCCATTGCGCGGGGCTGCGCAACGGCCAGGCACTGGGCGATTTCGTGCTGGCGCATGCCTATCTGCGCGAAGACAAGGTGCTTGACGATGATCTGCCCACCTGGGTGCCGATACCGCCGCTCGCCGAAATCCAGATCGCGCTCGAAAGCGCGGTGGCGGATGTGACCAGGCTCGAGGGGTTCGAGCTCAAGCGGATCATGCGGACGGGCACGGTGGCGAGTTTCGACAACCGCAACTGGGAATTGCGTGAGCACACCGGACCGGTGCTGCGCCTCAGCCAGTCGCGCGCCATTGCCCTCGACATGGAGAGCGCAACCATCGCCGCCAACGGGTTCCGCTTCCGGGTGCCCTACGGCACGCTGCTGTGCATTTCCGACAAGCCCTTGCATGGGGAGTTGAAACTGCCCGGCATGGCGTCGGAATTCTACACCACGCAGGTGGAGCGGCATCTCAAGATCGGAATCCGGGCGATGGAACGGTTGCGCGAGATGCCGCTCGACCGGATCCACAGCCGCAAACTGCGCTCCTTCGACGAGACCGCCTTTCTGTAGCGCCGCGCGCGCAAAACGTCTTGTTTTTCGCCGTTTCGACCGCACAAGTTGTTGTGCCTTCCCATGGCAATCCTATAAAAGCGCGCAATGTAGCCGCTGAATGCGGGATATTTGAGGAGTTGAGATACATGGCAAAACCGATGACCAAGACCCAGCTTGTGGCCGCTCTGGCCGAAGAAATGGGTTCGGACAAGAAGACGGCCACGGCGGCGCTCGATGCAATCACCGATGTCATCACCAGGGAGGTGGCCGGCGGCGGCGCGGTGACCCTGCCGGGCGTCGGCAAGTTCTACCTGCGCGAGCGCCCCGAGCGCATGGTGCGCAACCCGGCGACCGGTGAGCAGATCAGGAAAGACGCCGACAAGGTGGTGAAAGTCACCGTTGCCAAGGCCCTCAAGGACGCGGCCAACGACTGATTTTCCAGGTTGGTGCACGGTTCCAGGGTCGCCCATGTGGCGGCCCTTTGTTTTGGAGACACTCAAGCGTTATGCGAAAAAGCTGAATCACTTAAAGCTGCCTGAAATCAGAGATTTTGGGCGCGGCAGGTGATGCTCTGTGTTTCAGGTATTTCGTCAAACGCTATAGATGAGCGCGAGGATCAGCAGGTTGAGCGTGACGAAGGACAGCGCCGTTGCGCCGATCTGTGCCAGCGAGGCCAGCCCCGCATGGCCCGCCTCTTGCGCAAAGACCGAATAGACCGCAAACATCGGCACCGCGGCGGAGAGGACCACCGCCGTTGCGAGGTCGGGCGGCAGAACGATGCCCAAACCGCCCAACGCCAGCATCGCCAGCGCGGTTGCCGCGGGCATCACCACCAGCTTTCCGGCGACGATCTGCCCCGCAAGCGCCCGGTTGCCCTTCATCGGCAGGCCGACGAGCGAGCCCCCGATGACGGTCAGCGCCAGCGCCGCCGCCGAGGCCGACAGCAGCGAAACCAGCCGTTCGACCGGGGCGGGCAGGCTGAGCCCCATGGCCGAGACCAGAAGCCCGAGGCCGATGGCGATCACTAGCGGACGTCTGGCCACGCCAAGCAGGATGCCGCCCAGCCGGGCCAGCGGATGGCCTTCGCCCTTCGGCTTGCCCAGCTCCATGATGACCAGCGCCAGCGGGATGATGACGACGTTTTCGACCAGCATGTTGAAGGCGAGGATCAGCCCGGCGTGGTCGGGAAACAGCACCAGCATCAGCGGATAACCGACGAAGCCCGAGTTGGGGCAGGCGGTTCCCATGATTGCGACGCCCCGTCGCCCCGGGTTTTGGGTCGCGGAAAACCACGCAAACCCGAGCGCCATGGTGATCAGCGCGCCGGCGAGATAGATGCCCATATAGGCGAGGTTGACCACCTCCGCCACCGGGCGCGACGCCACGGCGTGGAAGACGAGGGCCGGCAGCGCGATATTGAGCGCCCAGGTGCCGAAGCTGCGCATGTCGCGGGCGTCGAAAACCCCGCGGGCCACAAGTCCGTAGCCGAGCGCCACCATGGCAAAGATCGGAAAGGTTATGCCGAGAACCGTGAGCATGTGTCTCTGACCTTGCCAAAAAGCGGGCTATCGCTCACCCGATATGCCCGCGCGGCCCTTCACCCACCTGCGCGCGGTGCAGGAGCAAATGGTCGAGCACCACGCAGGCCGCCATCGCCTCGCCCACCGGCACCGCGCGGATGCCGACGCAGGGGTCGTGGCGGCCCTTGGTGACGATCTCGGCCGGCGCGCCCGCTTTGGTGATGGTCTTGCGCGGGGTCAGGATCGACGAGGTCGGCTTCACCGCGAACCGGACAACGATGTCCTGCCCCGTCGAGATGCCCCCGAGGATGCCGCCCGCATGGTTTGACCCGAAGACCGGCCCGTCCGGCCCCATGGAGATTTCGTCGGCATTCTCCTCGCCGGTCAGTTCCGCCGCCCCCATGCCTTCGCCGATCTCGACCCCCTTGACCGCGTTGATCGACATGCATGCGGCGGCGAGATCCGTGTCCAGCTTGGCATAAACCGGCGCCCCGAGCCCCGCGGGCGCGCCCTGCACCACCAGCTCGATCACCGCGCCGACGGAACTGCCCGCCTTGCGCAACCCGTCGAGATAGCCTTCCCAGGTCTTCGCGGCCTCGGCATCGGGCACCCGGAACGGATTGCGCCCGATCTCGTCCCGGTCGAAACGGGCGCGGTCGATCTCGTGGACACCCATGCGGGTCATGTAGCCGGTGATCGTGATCTCGGGCGCCAGCGCCTTCAGCACCTCCCGCGCAACGCCCCCAGCGGCCACCCGCGCCGCGGTCTCACGCGCCGAAGAGCGCCCCCCGCCGCGTGGATCGCGGATGCCGTATTTCAGCCAATAGGTCATATCCGCGTGCCCGGGACGGAACTTTTCGGCGATCTCCGAATAATCCTTCGACCGCTGGTCGGTGTTCTCGATCATCAGCTGCACCGGGGTGCCGGTGGTCTGTCCCTCGTAGACGCCCGACAGGATCTTCACCGCATCCGCCTCGCGCCGCTGGGTGGTGAAACGGTTCTGCCCGGGTTTGCGCCGGTCGAGCCAGTGCTGGAGCATCCCGGGCTCCAGCGCGACACCCGGGGGCACGCCATCGACGGTGGCGCCAAGCGCGGGCCCGTGGCTTTCGCCCCAGGTGGTCACGCGGAAGACATGTCCGAAAGAATTCATCATGGCCGGCTCCTTGCCGGTCCGGTCTAGGGGTTTGGCCTTGAAGGGGCAAGCGTTTGGGGCTAGCGTCGCGCCCACCTCGGGGTGCCGGACAGCCGGCTGAGATGCAAAACGCAAACCCGTTGAACCTGAACCGGTTAGGACCGGCGGAGGGAAGGTTGAGACATCCTCACCCGGAACCCGCCCGGCCGATATGGAGGATGACATGACCAGACTCACTCTCGCGGCAGGGATCACACTGGCAGCCAGCGCCGCGCTGGCCGAGACGCCCGTTCTCACGATCTACACCTATGACAGTTTCGTCTCCGAATGGGGGCCGGGGCCCGCGGTGGAAGCGGCCTTCGAGGAAAGCTGCGGTTGCGATCTGCAATTCGTGGCCGCAGGCGACGGGGCCGAGCTTCTGGCGCGGTTGCGGCTCGAAGGCGCGCGCAGCGAGGCCGATATTGCGCTCGGGCTCGACACCAACCTGATGGCCGCCGCCGAAGCCACCGGGCTGTTTGCGCCCGCAGCTGTCGAATTGCCCAAGCTGGATCTGCCGATCGCCTGGGACGACGCCACCTTCCTGCCCTATGACTGGGGCTGGTTTGCCTTTGTCTACGACAAGGAAAACGTCTCTCATCCACCGCAATCGCTGGCGGACCTGGCGGATTCGGAGCTTTCCATCGTGATCCAGGACCCGCGCTCCTCGACCCCGGGGCTCGGGCTTCTGCTGTGGATGAAAGCTGTTCATGGCGACGGGGCGGGCGCGGCCTGGGAGGCGCTGAACGATCAGGTGGTGACAGTCACCAAAGGCTGGACCGAGGCCTATGGCATGTTTCTCGAAGGCGAAGCCGACATGGTGCTCTCCTACACCACCTCGCCGGCCTATCATCTGATCGCCGAGGATGATGCGTCGAAGGCCGCGCTGGCCTTCGAGGAGGGCAATTACCTTCAGATCGAAGTGGCGGCGAAGCTCGCCAGCAGCGACCAGCCGGAGCTGGCCGATGAGTTTCTCGCCTTCATGCTGTCGGACGCGTTTCAGAGCGTGATCCCGACGACCAACTGGATGTATCCGGCGGTGACGCCTGAGGCCGGACTTCCGGCCGGGTTCGAGACACTTGCGACGCCCGAAACGTCGCTGATCTTCCTCGGGGAAGAGGCCGAAAAGATGCGCGATGTGGCGCTTGAGGAATGGCTCGCCGCCGCCAGCCGATAAGCGCGGGCGACAGGGTGGGGGCGCTGGCCCTCGCCCTTGTCGTGACGCTGGTGCTGGGCACCCTCATGGCCGTGGCGCTGCGCGCCGACGGCGCGGCCGGGTTTGGTCCGGCCGATTGGGCGGCGGTGCGGTTCACGCTGGCGCAGGCGCTGATCTCGGCCACGCTGTCGGTGCTGCTTGCAGTGCCGGTGGCCCGCGCCCTCGCAAGGCGCCGCTTCTTCGGCCGTTCCGCCCTCATCACCCTGCTGGGTGCCCCGTTCATCCTGCCGGTGATCGTCGCGGTGCTGGGGCTGATCTCGGTCTTCGGCCGCAACGGGATCGTCAGTCAGGCGCTGATTCTGGCCGGGTCAGAGCCTGTTTCGATCTACGGCGCCCATGGCGTGGTGCTGGCCCATGTGTTCTTCAACCTGCCGCTGGCGACACGGCTGATCCTGCAAGGCTGGCTCTCGATCCCGTCCGAACGCTTCCGTCTGGTGGCCTCGCTCGGCTTCGGCCCCGGCGATGTTCAGCGGGTGCTGGAGCGGCCGATGTTGCGCGAGGTGGTGCCGGGGGCGTTTCTGGTGATCTTCATTCTCTGCCTGACCTCCTTCGCTGTGGCGCTGGCGCTGGGGGGCGGGCCGCGGGCGACCACCATCGAACTGGCGATCTATCAGGCATTCCGCTTCGAATTCGACCTCGGCAAGGCCGCGCTCCTCGGGCTCATGCAGGTGGCCATCGCCGGGACGGCCGCCGTGGTGGCGCTGCGGCTCAGCCTGCCCGCGGAGCTCGGGGCGGGGTTCGACCGGGCGGTGAAGCGCTGGGACGCGGAGACCGGTCTGCTCAAGGTGCAGGACGCGCTGGCGATCGGCCTGGCTGCGCTGTTTCTCGCGGTGCCGCTGGCGATGATCGCCCTCGACGGGTTGCTGGCGCTCACCGGTCTGCCCGGGTCGGTCTGGCTCTCCACCTTGCGCTCGGTCGCGGTGGCGCTGGTGTCGATGCTGCTGACCCTCGGCCTTGCCCTGCCGATCGCGGCGCTGGCGGTGCGGCGGCAGGCGCGGATCGTCGAGGTGCTGGCGATGCTGACCATCGCCGCTTCGCCGCTGGTGGTGGGCACCGGGCTGTTCATCATGCTGTTTCCCGTGGTGGACCCGGGGCGGATCGCGCTGGGCGTCACCGCGCTGGTCAATGCCGCCATGGGGCTGCCCTTTGCGCTGCGGGCGCTGGTGCCCGCGCTTGCCAGGGTGGAGGCGGATTTCGGGCGGCTGGCGGACGGGTTGGGGCTCACCGGCCGGGCCCGGGTGGTGCATCTGTGGGTGCCACGGCTGCGGCGGCCTTTGGGGTTTTCGGCCGGGCTCGCGGCGGCGCTCAGCATGGGCGATCTCGGGGTGATCGCGATGTTTGCCAGCCCCGATGGCGGCACTCTGCCGCTGGCGCTCTACCGGCTGATGGCGGCCTACCGGATGGAGGATGCCGCCGGGGCGGCGCTGATTCTGCTGGCGGTGTCGCTGGCATTGTTCTGGGTTTTCGACCGGGGAGGGCGGGTTGATGCTGACGCTTGAAGGGCTGAAGGCCGGTTGGGGCACCTGGGAGCTTGCCGCCGATCTGGCGATTGCGCCGGGCGAGCGGGTGGCGCTGATCGGGCCTTCGGGGGCGGGCAAGTCGACCTTGCTGGCGCTCATTGCCGGGCATGAGGCGCCGCGGGCGGGCCGGGTGCTCTGGGGCGGCGAAGACCTGACGGACCAGCCACCGCATGCGCGTCCGATCTCGATGATCTTTCAGGACAACAACCTGTTTCCGCATATGAGCGCGGCGGCGAATGTCGGGCTCGGGCTGCGGCCGGATCTCCGGCTGTCGGCCCGGCAATGGCAGGCGGTGGAGGGCGCGTTGGCGCGGGTCGGGCTGGAGGGGTTCGGCACGCGCAAGCCCGGGCAGCTTTCCGGCGGGCAGGTGGCGCGGGTGGCGCTGGCGCGGGTGCTGTTGCAGGAAAAGCCGGTGATGCTGCTCGACGAGCCTTTCGGTGCGCTCGGGCCGGCGCTGCGCGCGGAGATGCTCGATCTGGTCGGCCAGCTTGCGGGCGAGACCGGGGCGACGCTCATGATCGTGACCCATGAGCCGGAGGACGCGCGGCGGATTGCCGATTCGGTGCTGCTGGTGGCCGATGGCCGGGCGCATCCGCCGGTGGCCACGGCGGAGATTTTCGACAATCCGCCGCCGGCCTTCACCGCCTATCTTGGTCTCTGATTTCAAAAGCAGAAAGGGCGCCCCGGGAGGCGCCCTTTCGTTTGCATTGGCATTACGTCAGAGGTTGGACTCGCGCCCGCCATGCTTGACCGGATACCACAGCTTCTTGTTGGTGAGATAGAGCAGCACCGACAGCAGCAGCAGCAACGACACGGCAATGAGGCCGGCCTGCTTGCGCGCCATCATCTTCGGCTCCGCCGCCCACATCAGGAAGGCGGCTACGTCTTCCGCCATCTGTTCGGCGGTCGCGGGCGTGCCGTCGTCATATTCGACGAGATCGTCTTCGAGCTGCGGCGGCATCGACACCCAGCCGGAGGAGAAGGCCTTGTTCTCGTAGAGATACTGGCCCGCCACTTCGCTCTCCTCGCCGGTGAAGCCCAGCAGGAAGGCGCGGATGTATTCAGCTCCGCCCATGCCCTTGAAGATCTGGTTGAGGCCGAGCCCATAGGGTCCGTGGAAGCCTGCGCGGGCTTTCGCCATCAGCGAAAGGTCGGGCCCCATGCCGTCGCCTGTGACCGCCGGAAAGAAATCGGCGGGCAGCGCGGGACGGTAATCCTGGAGCTCGGCGTCGAACACCTCATAGGTCTCGGCGGCAAAGCTGCGCACCTCGTCGTCGGTGTAGCCGGGCCCGCCGGGGTCTGACAGCGTGCGCAGCGGCACGTATTTGAGCCCATGGCAGGCAGAGCAGACCTCGACATAGACCTTCATGCCCCGTTGCAGCTGTTGCTGGTCGTAGGTGCCGAAGGGGCCTTCGAAGACGAAGGCATGGTCTTCGATGTGACCGTAGTCGCCGCCACCGCCGGAGGCAAGCGCGCCACCGGCCGAGAGCCCGAGCGCGGTAAGCGCGGTGAGGGTGAGTTTCCTGATCATTTCCCTGATCCTTTCGCTCTCATCACTCGGCCGCCGAGGCGTTGGCTTCGGGGTAGTGGTGGTTGAAGTCTTCCTCGATGGTCGCCGGCGGTGTCTTCGCGTTCTCGACCCAGCCGAGCAGCGGCAGGATGACGAAGAAATAGGCGAAGAAGTAGGTCGAGGCGATGAGCGAGATCGTGGCATAGGGCTCGTCGGTCGACTGGGCGCCAACCCACATGAGCACCATGAAATCGACCGCGAGCAGCCAGAAAAACACCTTGAATATCGGCCGGTAGGCGCCGGACCGGGTTTTCGAGGTGTCGAGCCAGGGGGCAAGCGCGATCGCCACCATCGAACCGAACATCGCCAGCACACCGAAGAACTTGGCGCCGATGATGCCGCCGGTGAGGATGCTCACCCACTGGACAACCCAGACCTTGTCGGTAAAGGCCCTGAGGATCGCGTAGAACGGCAGGTAGTACCATTCGGGCACGATATGGGCGGGTGTCACCAGCGGGTTGGCCTCGGTGTAGTTGTCCGGGTGGCCAAGGTAGTTGGGCATGAAGCCCACCACCGCGAAAAACGCCACCAGCACCAGCGCCAGCGCGAACAGATCCTTGATCACGAAATAGGGCCAGAACGGCAGGGTGTCGGCCTCCGCCTCCGCCTTCGAACCGCGCCGCACCTCAACACCGGTGGGGTTGCTGTTGCCGGTGGAGTGGAAGGCCCAGATATGCAACGCCACCAGGGCGACGAGCACGAAGGGCAGCAGATAGTGCAGCGAGAAGAAGCGGTTCAGCGCGGCATTGTCCACCGCCGGGCCGCCCAGCAGCCAGGTCTGGATCGATTCACCGACGAAGGGCACGGCGCCGAACAGGCCGGTGATCACCGTGGCGCCCCAGAACGACATCTGCCCCCAGGGCAGCACGTAGCCGAGGAAGCCGGTCGCCATCATCGCCAGATAGATCAGCATGCCGAGGATCCAGGTGATCTCGCGCGGGCTCTTGTAGGAGCCGTAGTAGAGGCCGCGGAAGATGTGGATATAGACCGCGATGAAGAACAGCGAGGCGCCGTTGGCGTGCACATAGCGGATCATGTGGCCGCCGTTCACGTCGCGCATGATATGTTCGATCGAGGCGAAGGCATGGTCGATATGCGGCGTGTAATGCATCACCAGGATGATCCCGGTGACGATCTGGATCACCAGCGTGAAGGCCAGCACGATGCCCCAGATCCACCACCAGTTGAGGTTCTTCGGCGTGGGGATCATCAGCGTGTCATAGGCGAGCGCAACAATGGGGAGACGCTCGTGCAGCCAGTTTTCGAACCGGCCCTTGGGTTCGTAATGGTCGTGCGGAATACCGGACATCTTTCTCTCCCTCAGCCGAGCTTGATCGTCGTTTCGTCGACGAATTCGGCGACGGGAACAGGCAGGTTCTCGGGCGCGGGGCCTTTGCGGATCCGCCCGGATCCGTCGTAGTGTGACCCGTGGCAGGGGCAGTACCAGCCGTGGTATTCGCCGGCACCATTGCCGATCGGCACGCAGCCGAGATGGGTGCAGACCCCCATCATCACCAGCCACTTGCCCTCTTCGTCGAGCGAGCGGTTCACGTCCATCGCGTCGGTGCCGGGCTTGTTGGCATTGCGCGATTCCTTGTCGATGGTGAGCTCGTCGAGGGTGACCGCGCGGGCCTCTTCGATCTCTTCCGCGGTGCGGTACTTGATGAACACCGGCTTGCCGAGCCATTTGACCGTGAGCTGGCTGCCTTCGGCGACGTCAGAAATGTCGACCCGGATCGAGGCCAGCGCCATGACGTCGGCGGAAGGGTTCATCTGGTTGACGAGCGGCCAGACGGCGGCGCCCGTCGCCACGGCGGCGGTGCCACCGGTGGCGTAATACAGGAAATCCCGGCGGGTTCCCTGATGATCGTCTGCATGTGACACTGAAATCCACTCCCTTCTTGTCCATTGATTGACCGCGGAGGCCCTTTGGGGGGAGGCGGTCAACAGACCCCGGACCGCGGTTGACCGGGGCCCATTTGATTTGAAATCTAGCCCTTCGCATGGAGGCCGTCCAGCAGGCATTGCCAAATCGACATGCGAATCCTGTGGCGACAGGCTGCATGGGGGCGATGTCGCGGTCTTGTGTGCCGGGCGGGGTGCCGGATGGAGTTCGGGCGGGGGCCGGGAGGGCGCGGTCAGAAGCGCGGTCAGACCGGACGGGTGGCCTGCATCGACTCGCGTTCGGCAAAGACCGCAAACCAGTCGTCGAGCGCGTCGCGCCCCTTGCGCCACCCCCGGTCGCCATGGCGGAAGTCGAGATAGCCGAGCGCACAGCCGATGGCGATCACCCCGGCGTCGAGCGGCCCGGCCAGATGGCTCATCCCGCGCGCACCTTGCGCACGAAGGGCGAGGCGGGATTGCCGAGAAGCTGGTAAGTCACGGGTCCACCTTGCGCAACGTGACCCGCGCGATGGCGCTGGCGTCAAGCTCCCAGGCCCCGCCATTGCCAAGGCGAAATACCCGTTTCAGCCGTCCGGTGGCGTTGAGCTGCTCCGGCTCGCGGCGCAGGGTCAGCCCCTCGTCGAGCCGGTCAAGCGCGTCTTCGGCCCATTGGTCGCGGCGGCCGCGCTCGATCCTGCGGGTCGCGGCCCAGGTGGCAAAGGCAAGGGTGCCGTAGCTCAGGGCGACGGCGGCGACAGGCGCGAGGGGGAGGGGCATGTTATTCTCCTTTACATTGCCACCCTAACCGGCGCCGGGCGGGCTGTCCATGTTCCCTTGCGCGGGTGCCCTTGCGCGGGTTCCCTTGTGTGGGCCCCGCTCTCAGATCGCGCGGCCGGTCAGTTTGCCCTGCACGCGGCCGGTGATCCGGGCGCGGACGATGGCGCCTTCCGGCTGGTCGCAATCGAACACCACCTCGGTGAACTGCTCGGTGCGGCCCATGCGGGGGTTTTCCATCAACACCTTGTGGAGCC